>ENA-ORKV01000014-ORKV01000014.1-human-gut-metagenome-genome-assembly--contig:-NODE-14-length-216005-cov-21.293565_pt1 | contig 216005 bp, 199 predicted proteins | sample MGYA00243058_ERZ508805 | MGnify/ENA primary metagenome ERZ508805 (study PRJEB26277, sample SAMN04329770) | human gut metagenome | biome: human-associated habitat | host: Homo sapiens | place: USA...
GAAGGATTACGGAGAAGAAAAGATCCTGGAACTGGTAAAGTACCGGCGGAGCCATAAGCAGGAAGAAGCAACGGGAACCGAGGAGATATCAGTGCGTCCAAACAGGGGATACATGAGGAGTCTGTTACTCCACAGTCATGACAATGACAGGGTATACATCGAAAAGCTGCAGGCAACCATCCCGAGTATAGACATCCGGAAAAAGCTTGCGATCCGGGAGCGTCTGGGAGGTATTTGACAAAACACTGTGGGAGAAGTAGACTATGAGAAAACGATCTGGGCAAGTTCATAGCAGGGAATCTTCTGCGACTCTCCAACTGACAGTAAGTTTACTCTATCCTTTTGTAGACATCCCTCTTGCAAATTCAGAGTCTTTATCATAAAATGAGAGTACCTTACAAAGGAGGTGCTTACGATGAACCTTGTAATTACTATCAGCCGAAGATTCGGAACAGGAGCCAGTCTGATCGCACAGGAGCTGTCTGAGAAGCTGGAGGTGCCGGTATATGATAAGGCGTACATAGAGCATGAACTGGATGGTGACAGTTATGCTACGGAAGCGGAGGTTATTAAGGAATTGGCGGAACATCCCTGTATTATTCTGGGACGTTGTGCATCCGAGATCCTGAAGGATCAGCCGAATGTATTTAACGTGTATGTGTGCGCGGATAAGGAAGATCGTATTGAACGTATCATGAAGAAGGAAAGTCTTCCCCACGATGAGGCAAAAGAAATGCTTGAGAAAAATGATGCGGAGCGCGCCGACTATTATTATGAAAATACCGGTAAAGTGTGGGGTGATGTGAACAATTATCATATGATCCTCGATACCACCAAACTGGGAATCGAAAATTGTGCGGATATCCTGATCCGGTATTTTGAAAGAGTGGAAATTATTTGACAGCCCGGAATGCGAATGGGCGTTACGATTTCGAGAGTATACAGTACGAAGAAATCGTTTAGGATATAAATAGAGAATAGATTATAAACAGATGCCCGACACGGACATCTGTTTTTTTGTGAAAAACATTTTAAACATAGTAATAAAATTAATCAATTATACAACATTATAAAATTAAAAATATGGTTTTAAATATAGCAAAAAATGATATATGCACTTAAAAATTTTAATCAAATAATAAAACGGATAAACACCGAATAAAATAGCCTTTTTCTTGAATTTATAGGAATATGACAAAAATGTCACATTAAAATACATCAATTAACAAGATAAGAATATATCTTGCTTACAGAAATTATGAGTGTTAAGATAATGCAATCAGATAAGTGAAAATAGTAAAAACAGCAGGTTTTGAAAATAAAAAGTAATCATACGGCAGGAGGATTTCCATGAACAGCGCAGACATTGCAGCAAAATATCAGAAAACTTATTTTATGCCCCCCGAGGTGACCTACGACTGGGTAAAAAAGGACAGTATTACCAAGCCCCCTATCTGGTGCAGCGTTGACTTAAGAGACGGCAACCAGGCATTGATCGATCCCATGAGTCTGGAAGATAAGCTGGAATTCTTCAAGATGTTGGTAAAGATCGGTTTCAAGGAGATCGAGGTTGGTTTTCCCGCTTCCTCCGATACGGAGTACAATTTTATCCGTGCATTAATTGAGCGCGACATGATCCCGGAGGATGTGACCATTCAGGTATTGACGCAGGCGAGAGAGCATATCATCCGCAAGACCTTCGAAGCAGTCAAGGGTGCGCCCCACGCAGTGATCCATCTGTATAATTCTACTTCCGTAGAACAGAGAGAACAGGTATTTAAGAAGGACAAGGAAGCTATTAAGAAGCTGGCGGTAGACGGTGCCCGGATGTTAAAGAATCTGGCAGATGAGACCGAAGGTAACTTCACCTTTGAGTACAGCCCGGAGAGCTTTTCTCAGACCGAGGTGGATTATGCATTGGAAGTCTGCAATGCAGTACTGGAGGTATGGAAACCCACCGCTGACCGCAAGGCTATCATCAATCTGCCTACCACCGTACAGGTGGCAATGCCTCACGTATTTGCGTGTCAGGTAGAATATATGCACAAGCATTTGAAATATCGTGATAATGTAGTACTCAGCGTACATCCCCATAACGACAGAGGCTGCGGTATCAGTGATGCGGAGTTTGGCGTACTGGCCGGAGCAGATCGTGTGGAGGGTACTTTGTTCGGCAATGGCGAGCGTACCGGTAATGTAGATCTGGTAACCGTTGCACTGAATATGATGTGTCACGGTGTAGACAGCAGACTGGATTTCTCTCATATTATGGAGATCCGTGAAGCTTATGAGAATTTCACCGGTATGAAGGTGCATGAGAGAGTTCCTTATGCGGGAGATCTGGTATTTACCGCATTTTCAGGTTCCCATCAGGATGCCATCAGTAAAGGTATGGCATGGCAGAAGGAAGGCAGGACCGGCAAGCGCTGGGATATTCCTTACCTGCCTATCGATCCTGCAGATGTGGGAAGAGAGTACGAATCCGATGTTATCCGTATCAACAGCGTATCCGGTAAGGGCGGCGTAGCATTCGTATTGAAGCAGCAGTTTGGTTTCTCACTGCCTGCAGCCATGAAGGAAGAAGTCGGCTACCTGGTAAAGGGTATCTCCGACAGACGTCATCAGGAATTACTTCCCAAGGAGATCTACGCGATCTTCGAGGAAAATTATATTTATCCCCGTAGTATCTTCAATGTTCCGGAGTGTCACTTCAAGCAGGAGAACGGTATTCAGGCAGAAGTGACCATTGATCAGGGCGGCGCTTCCAGAACCATTACCACCATGGGTAATGGACGTCTCGACGCAGTCAGCAATGCTATTAAGACATACTTCGGTATTACCTATGAACTGTCTGTTTACGAAGAACATGCGATTTCCAGAGGTTCTAACTCTAAGGCAGCTACCTATGTAGGCATCGTCCATGACGGTAAGTTCTACTGGGGTGTCGGCGTGGATGAAGATATCATCAAGAGTTCCATCGCAGCATTGGTATCCGCTGTGAACAAGCTGGCAGCAGAGCAGCATATCACTTCCGGCAGAGAGGAGCGGATCGTGGAGATCATCAGTTTCATCCAGAAGAACTACGTGGATGTAACACTGGATATGCTGGTAGATACCTTCCATCTCTCCAAACCGTATTTGTCCAAATACATTAAGGAAAAGGCCGGCATGACCTTCCAGGAGGTTGTAAGGGAAGAACGCATGAAGAAGGCAAGAATGCTCTTGAAGGAGACCAACCAGACGGTGGAGACCATAGCGGCTAACGTTGGTTACGAGAATGTGGAGCATTTCAATCGCCTGTTCAAAAAGGCTTATGATATGACTCCGGTACAGTATCGGAAACAGAGTGCGGAATAACAGGAGTCTATTCAGCAAATTAAATTTAGGAATGGCTTTTTAAGTGTTGATTATCGGGTAAACAAAGTATAACATAATTTTATCATTGTATAAAAATATGCTGAATATTGACAATTTATGACAGTAAAGTTATACTAAAGTAGTATGTGGTCATAGAATAAGACCACAACTTATGGAGGGACAAGATAATGAATAACAGAGAGAAAGCAAAGGCAGTACAAAAGAAATTCAACCAGCGACTGGGAATTTATTACGGCGTGATGGCAGCAGGTGTCATTGTGGCAGCCATCGGACTGATGACACAGATCAACGTATTGACCCTGCTGGGAGTGGTAGCATTTTTTGCAGGATTAGTGATCCTCAGCTGGGTAGACGGGTATACCGAGTATGCAAAACGTGTTATGACAGCAAAAGCTCTGATGGGTGAAGAGATGCCCGAGGATGTGGTAAATGCCGGTATTGAACTGGTAAAGAAGCAAGGTGGAAGCCTGTCTGCACTTAAGAGCCAGACCAGAGAGTTCTCTCATATTTTATATCATCTGTGCCAGGGTATTTTCACCGGGGCAGCCATGCTGGAGAAGATCCCCGGACTGAAGTCTGTATCCGGTATTGCACAGAGTATGATCAAGAAAGCTTACAGAAGAATCAATCTGTTGTTAGAGGGTTATCTGTTTGCAAAATACGGCGAGATGACCAAGGAGACTTATTATGACGGCGTATCTCTGTTGTTACAGGATGGCAGGACTTTTCTGGTAAAATCCGTAAAAGATGCCGCTGTATCTGAATTGCTGGTAACCCTGAGTGTGATCGGTACTCTGGTATTTGTAGCTTTGGGCGGCATACTGAAAAATGTTGTGTTTGTTGTATTGGGCATTGCCTGTGTGGTTCTGTATGTGGTAGTAGGCATTGTATATGACAGCAACAAAGATTTCGATATGTTGGCAAGCTATATTGAGTATGCTTCCACACATGAAGTCAACGAAGAGTATCGTAACAGCCTGCTGGCAGCGACGGATGCCGCTACTCAGGTGAACATGGTAGCCGGTGCACTGAAGAACCCTGCCGTAAATGGTATTATGGGCGCGGCCGGAGCAGCAGAGAAGCTGTTTGGAAATAAAGATGAGAAATAAGAATTAGGCCATACCCATTCGCAGACACTGAAGTGCCTGCGGATGTACGGTTGTCGCCGTATAAATCCAAAAAGAAAGATACGCCTTTGTGAGCAAGTTCCAAGGAGCTGCGCCATGCGCATTCGTAGACGCGCTGCGTCTACTTCATGTACGGCTGTCGCCGTATAAATCCAAAAAGAAAGATACACCTCTGTGAGCAAGCTCCCACGGTGTATCTTTCTTTTTGTCTTTGCATGGCTTGTAGCTTTTAACATAATGACAGGGCTGAAAAACAAAAATAGGTAGAAATATTTGTTTTTTTCGATTATGATGAAAACATAGAGCAAGAGAATTCGTATCGCGGCATCGGCCGGAGCGACAAGAGTAAGAACATATAAATGGACGGGGCTTACACAGTAAGCAGATAGGAGTAGAAAATGGAAATGAAAGAGACGATTCTGAAGACTTTCGCAGAAGTATTTGGAGATGCAGAGGGTGCCAAGGCTTATTTTGCACCGGGACGTGTGAATCTGATCGGTGAACATACCGACTATAACGGCGGACATGTATTCCCCTGTGCACTGACCATTGGTACTTACGGCGTGGCAAGAAAAAGAAACGACAATAAACTGCGTTTCTATTCCATGAATTTCGATCAGCTGGGCGTGATCGAGTCTTCTCTGGATGACCTGGTACCCAGCAAGGAAGCGAATTGGACCAATTATCCCAAGGGAGTGATCTGGGCTTTCGGTGAGAAGGGCATGAAAGTGACTTCCGGTATGGATCTGCTGTTAAACGGCAATATTCCTAACGGTTCCGGACTTTCTTCTTCCGCTTCCGTAGAAGTGCTGACCGGCTACATTCTGAGGGATTTCTTCGGCTTTGATGTGACCAATCAGGATCTGGCGCTGATCGGACAGTTCTCCGAGAACAAATACAACAAGGTAAACTGTGGTATCATGGATCAGTTTGCCATTGCCATGGGTAAAAAGGACAACGCTATTTTTCTGGATACTGCGACTCTGGAGTATGAGTATGCACCGATCCATCTGGAGAATGCGAAGATCGTGATCGCATGCAGTAATAAAAAGAGAGGCCTGGGAGATTCCAAGTACAATGAGCGCCGCAGTGAGTGTGAGACCGCACTGGCAGAGCTTCAGCAGGTAGTGAAGATCAAGACGCTGGGCGACCTGGATGAGGAGACCTTTGAGAAGTTCAAGGCTATTATCAAGAGTGATGTCCGCAGAAAGCGTGCAAAGCATGCGGTATATGAGAATCAGAGAACGATCCGTGCGGTTGAAGCGCTGAAGAATAATGATGTGAAGCTGTTTGGTGAGCTGATGAATGCATCCCACGTATCCCTGCGGGATGATTATGAAGTAACCGGTATTGAGCTGGATACTCTAGTAGAGGAAGCATGGAAGGTAGATGGTGTCATTGGATCCCGTATGACCGGTGCAGGCTTCGGCGGATGTACCGTAAGTATTGTGAAGGATGAAGCTATTGATACCTTTATCGAGCGGGTAGGCAAGGCATACAAGGAAAAGATCGGCTATGCGGCTGATTTCTATGTAGTAGAGATCGGTGACGGTCCTCAGACCCTGTAAGAAAAGTAAGGTTCCTATGCAAACAGAAAGTGAGTGCCGCGGAAGCTGTCCGAATGGTTCGGCGGCAGAATGGAGAAAAAATGGATATTCAGGTATTAATTCGTAAATTAGTATCCTACGGAGTACAGACAGGACTGGTTCCGGAGGAAGATGTGATCTATACCACCAACCGTCTGTTGGAGCTGTTTGAACTGGATGAGCTGGAAGACCGTGACAATGTAACCATGCGTGAGGATGAACTGGAAGAGGTTCTGAAAGGCATGCTGGATTACGCTTATGAAAAAGGTATTCTCAAGGAGAACAGCGTGGTATACCGCGATCTGTTCGATACGAAGATCATGGGACTGCTGATGCCCAGACCCAGTGAAGTGATCCGTCATTTTCATGAGTTGTACGAGCAGGTATCTCCTGAGGCAGCTACCGACTATTATTATAAATTGAGCAGAGATTCCGATTATATCCGCCGCTATCGTATCTGCAAGGATATGAAATGGGTGGCTCCCACCAAATATGGCGATCTGGATATTACCATCAACCTGTCCAAGCCCGAGAAGGATCCCAAAGCCATCGCCGCAGCAAAGCTGGCAAAGCAGTCCGGTTATCCGAAATGCCTGTTGTGCCGTGAAAATGAGGGTTATGCAGGCCGTGTGAATCATCCTGCCCGTCAGAACCACCGTATCATTCCGGTGACCATTAACGGCAGCCAGTGGGGATTCCAGTATTCTCCGTATGTATATTATAATGAGCACTGCATCGTATTTAACTCTCAGCATGTGCCTATGAAGATCGAGCATGCGACCTTCTGTAAGCTGTTTGATTTCGTAAAGCAGTTCCCTCATTATTTTGTAGGTTCCAATGCGGATCTGCCCATCGTAGGCGGCTCCATCTTAAGCCACGATCATTTCCAGGGTGGGCATTACGAGTTTGCCATGGCAAAAGCTCCGGTAGAGAGAACCTTCTCTGTAGCCGGTTTCGAGGATGTGGATGCCGGTATCGTGGCATGGCCCATGTCTGTCATCCGTCTCAGCGGTACGGATACTGACCGTATCATTGCACTGGCAGATGTGATCCTGAACAAGTGGAGAGAATATACGGATGAAGAGGCATTTATCTATGCCTACACCGATAACGAGCCTCATAACACCATCACTCCCATTGCAAGAAAGAGAGGAGACAAGTTCGAACTGGATCTGGTGCTGCGTAACAATATCACCACAGAGGAGCATCCGCTGGGAGTCTATCATCCCCATGCAAAGCTGCATCATATCAAAAAAGAGAATATCGGCCTGATCGAGGTTATGGGTCTGGCAGTACTGCCTGCCCGCCTGAAGGGCGAGATGGCGCATCTGAAGGAAGCAATCCTCGCCGGTAAAGACTTAAGAGCTGATGAGGAACTGGCAAAGCATGCAGACTGGGTAGACGAGTTCCGTCCGAAATACGATGCCATCACTGTAGAGAACATCGACGGTATCGTAGAGAAGGAGATCGGTCTGGTATTCATGCAGGTATTGGAAGATGCCGGTGTCTACAAGAGAACGGAGGAAGGTCAGAAGGCGTTCGACCGTTTTGTTAAAAGCTTATAATCATATTTTTGTTGAATGTTTGTTGTACATTTGTTGCGAGGAAAAGGAATTGTGGTGACACAATTCTTTTTTCTTAGTATAATAATCTCATGAAATTCTTATTAACAGCTATTAATGCAAAATTCATACATTCCAATCCTGCTATTTACAGCCTGCGGGCCGGTGTGGGAGAAAAGTTACAGCCTTATGTGGAACTGGCGGAATTCACCATCAATGAATCCCTGGAAAGTATTCTGGAGGGGATCTGGAAGCGTCAGCCAAAGGTAATAGGATTTTCCTGTTATATCTGGAACTGGAAGCTTATACGGGAAATTCTGATGGAACTGCCGAAGATCCTGCCGGATACGGAGATCTGGCTGGGAGGACCGGAGGTGACTTATGATGGACCGGGGCTTTTAAGCGAGTTCCCTCAGGTTACCGGAATCATGGTGGGAGAAGGAGAAGTTACCTTCCGGGAGGTACTGGGCCAATATGTGCGGGAAGCAGAAAGCACCGGACAGTCCGAACAGCAACCCGAACCCGACAGCATAGAACAGCAGGCAGCAGATCGAACGGGAACGCTTGCAGGAAAGTCTGTGGCAGAGCGCTTTGGACAGATCCCCGGTCTGTGTCTTGCCTCCGGTTATACGGCACCCCGAGAACTGACGGACTTGACCACACTTCCTTTTCTCTATGAGGATATGGAGCCTTTTACGAATCGTATCATCTATTATGAGACCAGTAGAGGATGCCCTTACCGGTGCAGCTATTGCCTGTCCTCCATAGATAAAAAAGTGAGACTACGTGACATAGATGTCGTAAAAAGAGAACTGCAGTTTTTCCTGGATCAAAACGTAAAACAGGTGAAGTTCATTGACCGGACGTTCAATTGTGATCACAAACATGCCATGGAGATATGGGAGTATATTTACAAACATGACAATGGCGTCACCAACTTCCATTTCGAGATTTCCGCGGACATTTTGCGGGAAGAGGAGATTGCCCTGCTGAACCGCTTTCGTCCGGGACTGGCACAGCTGGAGATTGGGGTACAGTCTACGAATCCGGAGACGATAAGAGCCATTCACCGTGTCATGGATGTGGACAAGCTGGAGAAAATTGTTGCGGCCATTCACAGAGGACAGAATATACATCAGCATTTGGATCTGATCGCGGGTCTTCCTTATGAAGATTATGAGAGCTTCGGCAGATCCTTTGACAGGGTGTATGCAATGCAGCCGGAGCAGTTACAGTTAGGCTTCCTGAAGGTATTAAAGGGATCCGATATGCATGAGCATGCACAGGAGTATGGAATTCGCTATCTGGAACTGCCGCCCTATGAAGTGTTGTACACGAACTGGATCAGCTATGGAGAGATCCGGAGACTGAAACGGATCGAAGAGATGGTAGAGCTGTATTATAACAGTGGCCAGTTCACTCATACCCTGCCTGTATTGGAAAAAGCATTTTCCGGTCCGTTTGCCATGTATGAGGCACTGGCGGATTATTATCAGGAACAGGGATATTTTACGAACAGTCCGGCCAGAGCTTACCGGTATCAGATCTTATTGGAGTTCGCAGCGATGAAAGATCCGGCCAACCGTGAGATTTACAGAGAACTTCTGACGTATGATATGTACCTTCGGGAGAACCTGAAGAGCAGGCCTGCGTTTGCGGCAGAGATCACGGAAGAGGAAAAACAGAATATCCGCCGTTTTTACCAGACGGAAGAGCAGGAGAGACATTATCTTCCTGCCTATGATCAGTATGACTGGAAACAGTTAAGCCGAATGACACACTTAGAACCGTTCCGCTATCCGGAACCTCATTATGTTCTGTTTGATTATCAAGAACGGAATCCATTAAATTATGAGGCAAAGGTACAGGTGATCAGGAATCCGATACTATAAGTACAGGAGAAGATCGGTTCATAAAAATTGAGGTATGCAGTCAGAATATATCGGAGGAACCGGCTGCAAAATGGAGATCAGTATGTATGACACTTATGTCAGTATAGATTTGGAGACCACGGGCCTGAATCCCAAGAGAGATCGGATCATAGAGATCGGAGCGATCCGTGTGGAGCAGGGACAGATTGTGGAAGAATTTTCTACGTTTGTGGATCCGGGGCGGAAATTGGAAGAACGGATCACAGAACTTACGGGAATCCGGGATGAAGACCTTGCGGATGCACCTCAGCTGGATGAGGTTTTCCCAAAATTATTGGAATTTATGGGAGAATTACCGTTGCTGGGACACAGCATTTTGTTTGATTATTCTTTTTTGAAAAAAGCAGCAGTGGACCGGAAGATTACTTTCGAGAGATCGGCGGTGGACACTTTGCAGATTGCCCGGAGATATCTGCCGGAACTGCCTCATCGTAATCTGGGGTATCTGTGTCAGTATTATGAGATCCCGCATCATGCACACCGGGCTCTGGAGGATGCGAAAGCAACGGACCGGTTGTTCCGAAAGCTGGTAGAGCAGTTTTACAGGGAGGAAACCGGTGGACAGGCATCGACAGAAGCTGTCGGAAAATCGGCAAAGAATAATTTATTTGAGCCGCAGCCATTACATTTTCAGGTAAAAAGAGATACGCCTGCGACGAAACCGCAAAAAGAGCGGTTATATCGTCTGGCAGAGCAGCATAAGATAACTTTGGAGGTCGATGTGGAAAAGCTTACCCGCAGTGAGGCGAGCAGGCTTGCGGATAAGATTCTTGCAAAGTACGGACGATAGAATTACGCAAAGCGGAACGCAGTCCTTCCGCACGGTGGATCAGATCGGCAATTTTGTCATATTCCTTCCGGCCGGCATAGATTTTAGCCAGCGCATAGTAAGTATGGCTGACGTCGGTGCCGATGGAGACGGCATACGCGAGAACCGTTTCCGCATCATCTGTCAGATCGGAATCCAGAAGCAGATCGGCCCATTGCTGCAGAGTACGTACTAATACAGTGTAATTCTGATCGTATTGGGACAGCGGTGTAATGTTCGCAGTGCCGTATTCCAGCTTCAGATCCGTGTTAGTGAATCCTGTGAGATTTACGATCGGCTGTGTAGACAGAGAAGTAAGGAGACTACGGTATTCTTCGGCTCTTTCGTTGTCCGGAAGAGCATCCATGGGAAGCTTATCCAGGGGGATTTTTACATAGTCCAGATCATCCAGAGGCTTTTTGCGGACGGAGTTGGCTTTCCGCTCTCTGGCCCAGAACTCTTTTTCCCTGTTTTCCGCGATGCGCTGTTGGCGTTTGGTAGCATGTGCCACTACGGCAATCAGTATGATTAAACTTGCCAAAATCTTTAAACTCATATATAATATCCTTTCAGAGTAAAAGTGATTTTTGAAGCATTTATGGAGGTTTTTACCATGTTTAATATGAATAATAAAAAAGTAAAACAGCGAATCTCCGCAGCTATCATCGTGCTGCTTGTGATTGCTATGATCGTACCTACTATAACATCTATTTTTTACTAATTCAACTGCGGATGGAACAGTAGACGTGTCCGAAGGAAGGGCAGAGGAGTATTATGAAAAAATATCGTAAGGGATTTTACGGCATTCTGTTATTGACTTTGACGATGTTGTTCGGAATGACAGCGCAGGCCAAGACAGATGATACTATTAAGACAGGAATTTATGCCGGGGATGTGGAACTGTCCGGAATGACGGCACAGGAAGCAACAGCGGTTATCGAAGAACATATCGAAGGTCTGAAGGACGTGGAGATCACACTGCTTGCGGCAAATGATCATGATGTGACCACCACAGCCGGAGATCTGGGTGTGACCTGGAAGAATCCGGAGCTGGTGCAGGAAGCATTGGAACTGGGGACACATGGAAATGTCATTGAGCGTTACAAGACCCTGATGGATCTGCAGCATGAAAATTACGTATATCCCATTGAACTGGATTTTGACTTGCAGGCGATCAACGATCTGCTGACCAGATGCACCAAGTATGATCAGGAAGCCATCAATGTCTCTCTGAAGCGGGACGGCGGCAAATTTACCGTGGTGGAAGGTCAGACCGGATATGTGCTGGATGTAGAGAAATCTATCGATGCGGTATATGACTATCTGACAGAAGAATGGAATCATGAGGCCTGCAGCATTCCTTTGGAGATCGTAGTGGATGAGCCGAAGGGAAGTGCTGAGGAACTGGCACAGGTAACGGATGTACTGGGAAGCTTTACCACATCTTATAAGACATCCGGATCCTCCAGAAGTGCAAATGTAGCGAACGGCTGTAGTCTGATCAACGGAACGACCCTGTATCCGGGAGAAGAATTCTCTACTTATAAGACAGTATCTCCTTTTTCCGTGGCGAACGGCTATTACATGGCGGGTTCTTATGTCAGCGGAAAAGTGGTAGACAGTCTGGGCGGCGGTATCTGCCAGGTATCCACTACCCTGTACAATGCAGTATTACTTGCGGAGCTGGAAGTAACGGAACGTTATAATCATTCCATGATCGTAGGCTATGTGGATCCTTCCGCAGATGCAGCGATCGCTGAGAGCTCCGGCAAAGACTTTAAGTTTGTAAACAATACAGATGCACCGATCTACATAGAAGGCTATACGCATGACAAGCAGATCACGTTCAACATCTATGGCAAGGAGACCAGAGCTGCCGGACATTCGGTGCGTTATGAAAGTGAAGTGCTGGAGACGATCACACCCCCTGCGGATCAGATCTATGCTGATGCCGGTCAGCCCATCGGTTATATCGTAACCGAGAGTGCGCATATCGGATATAAGGCAAGACTGTGGAAGATCACGATGGAAAACGGTGTAGAGGTCAGCAGAGAGCAGGTCAACAGCAGTACTTATAAGATGGTGCCCCGAAGTGCTACCGTGGGAACCGCTACCTCGGATCCTCAGGCGTATGAAGAGATTATGGCAGCTATCAGTACAGCGAACATTGATCATGTGAAAAATGTGGCAGCAGCGTTAAACGCAAGAGCAGCAGCGGCTGCTGGGCAGACAGAAATCGTAGACGACTAAAGGTGAGACAATGAACAGCGGCAAGGTACCCGTGAACGTCCTGAAACGTTCCGTTCTCAGACAATTGAAAAATAAAAGGACAGAAATAGCAGATAGCGCAGGTCTGGGGGCAGACTGCGCTGTTTTTGCGCCTTTTTCCAAGGGACAGATGGTAACCTGCGTTCAGGAAGGTGTCGTAGAACTTCAGTGTGAGAACGACCTGGCAGAGGCGGAGAGAGAGGATCTGTCCGTGATGCCGATGCGTCGTATTTTCCAAAAGTGTGCAAACAATCTGGCAGCGGCGGGCGCAGAGCCTGTAGCGGCAGAGCTGGTGATCTTCCTGCCGGAGACAGTGGAAGAGCCGGAGCTGAAGGCACTGATGGAAGAGGCGGAGAAAGCAGCCACAGATCTGAATATCCAGATCATCGGCGGGCAGACCAGAGTAAGCTCTGCGGTAAGACAGCCGATTGCCACGGCAACGGGATACGGTATCCTGAGCGAAGCCGCAGTGACGCAGGCATCCGCAGGGAAAAAGCTGGCGGGTCAGGATATCATTATTACCAAGTGGATCGGTCTGGAGGGTACTGCGGATCTGGCGGCCCGGAACCGGGAGAAGCTCCTTGTGAGATACCCGGCGTATCTGGTAGAAGAAGCAGCGACATTTGACCGGTATTATTCTATTTTGCCGGAGGCCGCTACCGCCGTGAAGTCCGGCGGTTGTACCATGCATGATATTTCCGAAGGCGGTGTATTTGCAGCGCTGTGGGAGATGGCAGAGGGTGCAGGTGTTGGACTGACAATAGATATGAAGAAGCTTCCTCTCAGACAGGAGACAGTGGAGGTATGTGAATTCTGTAATGTAAATCCGTATGAACTCAGATCCGGCGGCAGCCTGATCATTGCAAGTCCGGAGGGAACCGCAGTGGTGGAAGCACTGGCGGCAGAGGGAATTCCGGCAGTGATCGTAGGAAGATTTACAGACAGTAATGAACGACTGATCCTGAATGAGGACGAAGTCCGTTATATGGATCGTCCTCAGAGAGATGAGATTTATAAAAGCGTGTAAAATTCTGAATCCACCCCTTATGTAAGGGAAAATGCAATATAAAAGTTATAAAGGAGATAGAGGCATGAGAGAAGAATTATTAGCGATCATAGAGAAGAACAGCAGGATCGATCTGAAGGAACTGGCAGTGATCCTGGGAGTGGAAGAGATCGATGTGGTAAATGAACTGGCAGCACTGGAGGCAGAGGGGATCATCTGTGGTTATCATACTCTGATCAACTGGGAGAAGACGGATATTGAAAAAGTAAGCGCTCTGATCGAGGTACGTGTAACTCCCCAGAGAGGCCAGGGCTTTGACAGTATTGCAGAGCGTATCTACAAATATCCTGAAGTGCGCAGTGTGTATCTGATGTCCGGAGCGTATGATCTGATGGTCATTCTGGAGGGTAAGACCCTGCGGGAGGTATCTAATTTTGTATCTGACAAGCTGTCCACACTGGATTCCGTGCTGAGTACAGCAACGCATTTTATCCTGAAGAAATACAAGGATCACGGAACCGCATTTGCTACGAAAAAAGAAGATGAAAGAGAGATGATCACTCCATGAGAAATCCATTAGCAGATAAAGTAGTGGATATCAAACCATCGGGTATCCGCAAATTTTTTGACATTGTAAGCGAGATGCAGGATGCCATCTCTCTGGGTGTGGGAGAACCGGATTTTGATACTCCCTGGCACATCCGGGACGAGGGTATCTATTCCCTGGAAAAGGGAAGAACCTTTTATACCTCCAATGCCGGTCTGAAGGATCTGCGTCAGGAGATCTGCAACACGATCCGGAGAAAACAGGGCGTATCCTATGACTGGCAGCATGAAGTGCTGGTGACTGTCGGTGGCTCTGAGGCAATCGATATCGGGCTGCGTGCCATGTGCAATCCGGGAGATGAAGTCCTGATCCCCCAGCCCAGCTACGTATCCTATGAACCCTGTGCGGTCCTGGCAGGAGCGACTCCGGTGATCATTGACCTGAAGGCAGAGAATGAATTCCGCCTGACAGCAGAGGAGCTGGAGGCAGCCATTACGGACAAGACGAAGGTACTGATCCTTCCGTTTCCCAACAATCCTACGGGAGCCATTATGGAAAAGTCTGATCTCGAGGCTATTGCAAAGATCATTGAGGAGCATGACATTTTTGTCATGTCCGACGAGATCTATTCAGAGCTTACTTATAAAGAGAAGCATGTTTCCATCATCAGTCTTCCCGGCATGAAGGAGAGAACCGTTTATATCAACGGTTTCTCCAAGGCATATGCCATGACCGGATGGAGACTGGGATACTGTTGCGGACCTGCAGCCATCATTCAGCAGATGACGAAGATTCATCAGTTTGCCATCATGTGTGCTCCCACCACCAGCCAGTATGCGGCAGTGGAAGCTTTGAAAAACGGAGATTCCGACATCGAGGAGATGCGTACGGCGTATAATCAGAGAAGACGCTTTTTGATGAATGCGTTCCGTGAGATGGGACTGGAGTGCTTTGAACCTTACGGTGCATTCTATGTATTCCCCTGCATCAAGGAATTCGGCATGACCAGTGAAGAGTTCGCCACCAGATTCCTGGAGGAGGAAAAAGTAGCTGCCGTGCCCGGAACCGCATTTGGTGACAGTGGCGAGGGGTATCTTAGAATCTCCTATGCGTACTCCCTGGAGAAGCTGAAGACCGCCATCGGCAGACTGGGACATTTTGTAGAGAAACTGAGAGCAGAACAAAATAATAAATAAAGCATTTGTAACTATTCAGAGCCATGCAAAACTGCGTTCTGCGAATGCTTGCATTCAGGCAGATAAGCAGTTTTATATGGCGAAGTAACCACATGAGCAAAAGGAAAGCTACGAAGTAGCGGTTTTGCGAAGGGGGTTCTGAATAGTTACAAGCATTTTCAGTAACTATTCGGAACCATAGGCTGTAAGTGGCGCTGAATAGTTACTATGCTGTAAAGGAAAAAATATGCATATTATATTACACCAGCCGGAGATCCCGGCAAACACCGGAAATATTGGAAGAACCTGTGTGGCTACCGGCACCAGCCTGCATCTGATTGAGCCGTTAGGCTTCCGTTTAAATGAAAAAGAGATTAAGAGAGCCGGTATGGACTACTGGCAGCATCTGGATGTCACCAGGTATATGAATTTTCAGGAGTTCCAGGAAATGCATCCCGGAGCGAAGATCTGGATGGCAACCACGAAAGCACACCAGACCTACACCGATGTGAAATTCGGACCGGACGACTATATCATGTTTGGCAAGGAGAGCGCCGGAATCCCGGAAGAGATCCTGGTAGAGCATGAAGAGACCTGTATCCGTATCCCTATGCTTCCCGAGATCCGTTCCCTGAATCTGTCCAATTCCGTAGCCATCGTGCTCTACGAGGCACTGAGACAGCAGGGATTCGAGAGCATGCAGAGGGATGGAGAGCTGCACAGATTACATTGGAAAGAGTAACTATTCGGAATAGTTACAGGTCGGTGATATAATCGTCCAGCTGTGATACATTACATAAGTTGTAGCAATAGACCTGACCGATTTTATTATGATCACATAGAAAAATATGTTTGCGGCTTTGTTGCAGCATGACCTGACGAATGTAAGTCTCTTCCCGGGATGCATCGGTGATCTGACCGCTTTCCGATACTCCACGGCTTGAGAAAAACATAATATCAGCATTAAAATTCCGCACAAAATCAGCGGCAAAGTCTCCTACATACGCCGAGGAATTATGAAGAAGCAGTCCTCCCGTACAGTAAATTCTATGGCTCAGGGAATTCAATTCCTGGGCTGTTTTCAGACCATTTGTAATAATGGTCAGATTCTGATAATTTTCAAAATATTTAATCAGATATTGTGCAGTCGAAGAAGCATCGAGAAAAATTGTCTGGCCTTCCACGATATGGTGGGAGGCTTTTTCGCTGATGATTCTTTTGGCATCCGTATTCTGACGCTCTCGTAGATATAAGGGCAGTTCCTGATTGGCACCATCCAAAAGAATGGCTCCACCATGGAGACGTTTTACAAGTCCCTTTCGCTCCAGTTCTGAGAGATCTCTGCGCATGGTTGCTTCGCTCACAAACAGGCGCTTCGCAAGAACATTTACCGGTGCAGTCTTTTTTTCTCTTAAATATTCCATTATTTTTTCAAAACGTTCTACTTCTAACATATGTTTACTCCTGATTGAAAATGATTGAATATGTATGAACTATGCTCTGTTATGCAAGGTGGCCGCCACCGGTTGCATTCACAGAGGAGAAAGATATACTAAGAGTAAAGATACAGAACTTCGGAAAATAAGCTATATAAAGGATCTGTATCTTAGTAATACTATATGGTATACCAACGGAAAATTCAATACATATTTATGAGCGAATTTGTTCATTTTGAAAAACGAAAGGAAAAGGAACAGAGAAATGCAGGATAAAATGGAAGAAAAAATAATGATTGCACCGTCTATCATGTGTATATCGGAATGGCACGATACGAAGAATATTTTCCGACAATTAAAGGAAAATGGAATTGCGATGATACATGCTGATGTAATGGATGGGAAATTTGTTCCGAATCTGATGCTCGGAACAGAGAGTATCAAACATTTAAGAGAGGTAACGGATATTCCCCTGGATATTCATATGATGGTCGAAAAACCCGAAGAAAAACTGGATTGGTTTGATATTCAGCCCGGTGAATATGTGTCTGTTCACGCAGAAAGCACAAGACATTTGCAGAGAACACTGGCAAAGATCGCGGATTATGGGGCACATCCCATGGTTGCGCTGAATCCAGCTACTCCGCTCTGCATGTTGGAGGATGTGCTGGATGATGTATCCGGCGTATTGCTGATGACGGTTAATCCCGGTTTCGCCGGTCAGAAGTTGGTTCCGCAGACGCTGGGGAAAATAACCCGTCTGAGAGAACTGCTGGATAAAACCGGACACGAAGAAGTGTTTATAGAAGTGGATGGAAATGTAAGTTTTGAAAATGCACCTAAAATGTACCACGCGGGTGCAAGAGCTTTTGTATGCGGCACTTCCAGTATTTTTGGGAAAAATGGATCTATCGAGGAAAATATAGCAAAATTTAAAAAAAGTATGGAGGAATAAAGATATGATTTGTGAAACATTTGATATTAAGAATGAAAATTCACAGGAATATGCAAGACTGAATACTTACTTAATCAGTCATTCTGATTCTATTAAAACGGAGACACGCCCGTTGATTATTTTGTGTCCGGGAGGAGGCTATTGGTTTACTTCGGAACGGGAGGGAGAAATGCTTGCATTGCAATTTGTGGCAGCAGGATTTCATGCAGCTATCTTGTGGTATTCTGTGAAACCGGCTACTTTTCCTACCGCACTGCTGGAACTTGCCAAAAGTGTAGAACTGGTTCGGAAACATGCGAAGGAATGGTATGTAGATCCGGATAAGATTGTTGTAGAAGGATGCTCTGCGGGTGGACATCTGGCGGCAAGTTATGGTGTATTTTGGCATGAGGATTTTGTAAGTAACAAACTACAGGTATCAAAGGACATTTTAAAACCCAACGGAATGATTCTTTCTTATCCGGTAATTACTTCCGGTGAATTTGCACATCGTGGTTCTTTTAATAATTTGTTGAGAGATCAATATACAGAAGAAATGTTGGAAAAGACATCTTTGGAAAAACAGGTAAATGAATATGTCCCGCGTGCTTTTATTTGGCATACCTATGAGGACACGGTGGTGCCGGTGGAGAATTCGCTGCTATTTGCCACAGAGCTTCGCAGACATCATATACCGGTAGAATTTCATCTTTTTGAAAGGGGATGTCATGGACTTTCTCTGGCAAATGAGTTGACGGATAATCCTCAGGGAGAGCGGATACAAAGAGAGTGTGAATGCTGGATAACAATGGCAATTGCATGGATGCATAACTTATAAAAGCTAAAAGGAGAAGAACCATGAGTGAGACAAAAAATATTAAGAAAATGAAAGCTGTCAGATTACATGCCATCGGAGATCTCAGATGCGATGAAATGGAAGTACCTGTGCCGAAGGGAGAAGAACTTTTAATCAAAGTGGGCGCCTGCGGTGTATGCGGTTCCGATTATCCGAGAACCTATGAGCATGGTACTAGCAGCGGAATTTATCCGTTGACCATAGGCCATGAGTTCGCAGGAGAGGTTGTCGCAGCGGGATCTAAAGAGAATGAAGCACTGATTGGAACCAAAGCTGCAATTTATCCGTTGATCCCCTGTCGGAAATGTGATCCCTGCGTGACGGGAAACTATGCTATGTGTGAGCATTATGATTATCTGGGATCCAGAAGAGACGGTGGATTTGCAGAATATTGTCTGCTTCCGTCCAAATGGCAGCTGATCGTAGCAAAGAATGCATCCATGGAAGAGCTGGCTATGACAGAACCGGCTTGTGTTGCACAGCATGCAGTACGAAGAGCAGATGTACAGGCAGGTCAATATGTGGTCATCTTCGGAGCAGGACCAATCGGCATTATGGCTGCCCGCTGGGTGAAGTTATTTGGAGCGACACCTTTATTGGTGGATATTGCACAGGATAAAGTAGAATTTGCCATAGAAAAAGGACTGGATGCCATCAATTCCCGGACAACCAATGTATCGGAAGAAATTCGCAACAGAAATCATGGAAAACTGGCAGATGCAGCCATTGAGGGAACCGGAGCAGGCGTGGTATTGAGCAGTTGTGTGGAATGCATCAGAGCAAAAGGAACCATTTCTCTGTTAGGCAATCCCTCCGGAGATGCTACCCTTCCACTGGCAATTCACAGCCAGATGCTGCGTAAGGAACTGGCCATCCACGGAGTATGGAATTCCAGTCGTGCGCCGTTCCCCGTGAATGAATGGACGTATACCGTACAAATGCTGGATGAAGGAAAATTCCAGGTAAAGGATCTTATTACGGGAAGATATTCCCTGGATGAACTTCCGGGTGTAATTGATGAGATCCATAACGGCAAACATCATGAAGTAAAAACCATGTGTACCTGTATGCCAAAGGAATAAAGCCCAATAGGAGATCATGTATGAGAACAGTTTCAAAGACAGTGATTGGCGTGGATTTTGGAACCCAGTCTGCCAGGGCAGTGCTGGTAAATGCAGAGAACGGCGAAATTATATATTCCTGTCGGAAAGAATATCCCTATAACAGTACACCGGTACCAGCAATTGACTGTGCGGAAAATCTTCCCTGTGCAACGGATTATGAAATGACTTTATATGAGTTACTGCGTAACGTAATACCGGAAGAATATCGGAAAACGGTAGCGGGGATCTGTGTCGATGCCACTTCTCTGACAATGGTATTGCTGGCAGAGGATGGCCGGGCACTGTCGGAGCTGGATGGATGGTCGGAAGCAGCCCATGCCAGAGTGAAACTGTGGAAGTATCACCGGGCGCAGGAGAAAGCAGACGAGGCACTGAATCTGGCAAGAAATCTGCAGGAACCTTTTTTAGGGAGAACCGGAGGAAGTATTTCCTGTGAATGGATGCTTCCGAAACTACTGGAGGTGCGGGACGAGGCACCGGAGATTTATTCCAAAATAGATCTTGCAATGGATTTGTGTGAATTTCTCACCTTCCGGCTTACGGGGCAGTTGGTAAGAAGTATTGGATCTCTGAGTTATAAATGTTTATGGGCAGAGGATCTAAGCTTTCCCGAGCGAACTTTTCTGAATGGACTTCGCGCAGGATTTTATGAAGAATACTGTCATTTTCTCCGAGGTGATGTTCGTAAGCCGGGAGAATGCGCAGGAATGCTTCGATCGGAATTAACTAAAAGATGGGGACTGCCGGAGCAGATTCCGGTAGCAACGGGTATGTTGGATGGGCATACTTCCCTGGCTACAATGGGCGCCTTCGAACCGGGAGATGCTGCATTGATTGTAGGAACATCCAATGTGTGTACGGTGCAGGATCGAAAATTGCAGGAGTTAAAGGATGTATGTGGCGTTGCACAGGATGGGATGGTAACCGGAAGCTGTGGCATTGACACCGGTCAGAGCAGTACCGGCAATATGCTGGGGTGGTTTGTGGAGCATATGGCGGGCTGGCAGATACACCGTGAGGCAGAAGAACGGAAGATTTCTCCTCATCAGGTTCTTGCTGAACGAATCCAAAAACCCTGGGAGAATAAAGTAATAGCGGTTGACTGGTGGAGCGGCAGCAGAAATGCCCCTTGTGATCTGACACTGCGTGGAAGCATGTCCGGTCTCGAAATGGATACCAAAACAGAGGATATCTATCTGGCGTTATTACAGGCGATTGCTTGCGGAACCGGAACTATTTTGGAAAGTCTCTCCGGACAGGGTGTAGAAATCGGAAGAGTATTGGCAACGGGTGGTATTACAGAGAAAAATCCTCTTCTGATGCAGGAATATGCCAATCTGTTGCGTCGGGATGTCCTGGTGGCGAAGACAGCAGAAGGCCCGGCGCTAGGAGCGGCAATGTTCGCAGCAATGGCAGCCGGAATTTACACAAATATTCAGGAAACTTATGATCATATGGGCATTCATGATTTTACGGTCTATAAGCCGGATGAGATACATCGGGCAGCTTATGAAGAAATATACAGAAAAAATAAACATCTAAGAAATATGCTCAGAGGAGTCTCGGCAGAAGGGCTAAATCTCGAGGTGAATTCATGAAAATTTATCTGGTAAGACATGGGCAGACGGACTGGAATTATCAGAAGAAAATACAGGGACAGCAGGATGTGGATATCAATGAGCAGGGCATCCGGCAGGCAGAAAAACTGGCGGAGATATTGAAAAATGTCCCCTTTGAATATGCAGTTTGTTCTCCTCTGACCCGTGCCCACCATACTGCGGAAATTTTGTTAAAATATCATTCCGTTCCTTTGTCCTATGATGAACGTCTGAAAGAAATCTATTTGGGAAAATGGGAAGGAAAAACGCATAAAGAAGTAATGACGCAGGAGAAGAATCCGGTATGGCAGTATTTTCACTGTCCGGAAAATTATCATCCGGATGGAGATATGGAATCCCTGGAGAAATTGTACCGAAGAGGGGAAGCGTTTGTAAGAGAAGTGCTGTTTCCGTTGGAGGATCATTACGAAACAATTCTGGTAGTGGCTCACGGTGGATTGATTCGGACCATTTTGAATCCGATTGTGGGATATTCTGTTCATGATTTTTGGAAACTGCCGCTGGAGAATTGTTCTACCGAGATCCTGGAATGTAAAGACAGGCGACTGACATTATCGAAAAAAGCAGAAGAAATTGCGTAAAAATCACCATGTGGCATATGTTGACATCTTCTTTACATGTCGGTATACTAATACTAATAAGTTAAAACAAGTTGACAGTGTAAGGAGGTGGAGAAGTGACATTATATCATAAGATTGCAGAATTTATCATGGAAAAGATCAAGACGGAAGAATGGAAGAAGGGACAGTTGATTCCATCCGAAAAGGAGTTTTGTGAGCAGTTTCAGGTAAGCAGACCTACGGTGAGGGCAGCAATCGCCTATCTTGCCAATCAGGGATATCTGGTGACGGTCAAGGGTAAGGGTACATTTGTGTCGAAACCAAAGATTGTGGAGGATACCACGGTATTTTTGGAGAGCTTCAGCAAGGAAATGGCAACAAAGGGTATCTCTGTGCAGACGGAAGTATTAGAACAGCGGATGATTGCGGCAGATGAAGAAGTGGCTTCCAAGCTGAAGGTACCGTGTGGGGATGAGGTCATCAAGATTGTGAGACTTCGTTATGTGAAAGATTCCTTTCATGAAGGACCGATTGTGTATAATATCTCTTATTTTCCGAAGAAGTTTTCATTTCTGTTGAAATGCAATTTTGAGGAAGAATCCCTGACGGGAGCATTGACACGGAATCATGTGGAACGCCATCATCTGGAAAAGAATATTGATGCGGTTCTCTTAGAGGGGAAAATTGCCAGGATTCTGGGAGTAGAAGAAAAAAGCCTGGGGATCCTGATCAGCGCGGTGTGCCAAGAAGCAGATCGAAAACATGTAATGGAGTACACGCTCAGTTATTATCCCTCGAAACGTAATAAGTTCGTATTAAAGATCAACGTGTAATTACCGAACAAAAAGAAAGGAAGAATACCATGCCTGAAAAGGTGTGGTATTTTTTTACCTGATTTTTGCTCATTTTTTTCCATATAACTATATTATCGCAACATGTAATGACAAATGTAAAAAAATGAACAATATAAACAACATGTATTGACAAGTATATAGGAAAAATATATAATAATAGCATACATAAGAGCTCAACTTGTAATCACATGTGAATAAACGAAAAATTGATATTGGAGGATAAGTTATGAAGATGAAGAGAATCATGGCACTAGTGATGACATCAGCAATGGTCATGGGAACCCTTGCCGGATGTGGTGCAAGCACAGACACGACAGATACCACGCAGTCACAGAGTGAAAATAACAGCACGGCTGCAGCGGCAACTACGGAAACCGCTTCCGAAGAAAAAGAGTGGTACGGAACCGAGGATGGCAAGACAGTTACTTTACAGTTCTGGGGAGGTATCCAGCCGGAATACGGATACGATGAAGTCGTTGAGAACTTTAATAAGGAATATGCAGATAAGGGTGTACAGGTGGAATATAACCGTTATGTCAACAATTCAGACGGAAACCTTCAGCTGGAGACTTATCTGATGGCGGGTGAAGACGGTGGTGTTGATGTATTTATCGGTTACGGAAGCAAAAACTCCCTGGCAATCCGAGCAGATGGTGGCCTGTTATATGATTACAGTGATTATCTGGATTCCATCGGATTTGATATTGGTAAGGAGTTAGGTGAGAACACCAAGGCAAATTATGTGTTTGATAACGGCGAAGTCTGGGGTCTTCCTACCAAATTTGATAACAATGCCTATCTGATGGTTAATAAAGACATGTTTGATGAGGCGGGAATTGCTCTTCCTTATGACGGATGGACTTATGCGGAATTCAGAGATGTAGTGAAAAAACTGACTCACGGTGAAGGTCAGGATAAAGTATACGGTATCTGCTGGGGCTTTAATTTTACCAAAGCTGCACAGCTTGACTATATCAATTCTGTCCTGGGAGCAAATGATACTTTTGCGGATGATACGATGAAGACCTTGAACTGGGATAACCAGGTATATGTAGATGGATTCAACCTCATTAAGGATATTTGCGATGAAGGATGCGCACCGACTATGGAAGACGATATCGCGGATGCCCTGACAGTGCAGTCCACTTTCCTGGAAGGAAAATGCGCTATGTTTGGTATTTTCTCCCAGCTGAGACTGGCAATGGATACCGAGACGTATCCTCATGATTTTACCACTGCATTAATTCCTTTCCCTGTTCCCAGTGAGGATTACGCAGAATTCTATACACAGGATCAGGCAAACTACTCCGGCGACTTTATATGTATTTCCGCAAGCACCCCTTATAAGGAGGCTGCATGTGAGTTCACACGCTGGTATATCCAGGGCGGTATGACCCCGCTGATCAAAGCAGCCCGTTATCCACTGTGGTTAGGAACCGATATGGATGCGATTCTGGATTATGTTGAGCAGTCAGCAGGAGATTCTGTGGACATTGAGTCCCTAAAACATCTGTTCAGCACCGACCGTTCTTCTTATGTGAAGAAGAGTTATGTAAATGATAAGGGAGGAGAACTTTCTACCATCCTTCATGAGGAGTGGGAAGACTTCATGTATGGTGTGACACCTACTGCCGAAGAAGCATTAAAGAAAGCAACAGAGAGAGGAAATGCTCTTCTGGCAGAATGACCGATAGCGGATGTATGCCGGCTATATTACAGGGATGCTGCTGGTAACACTGCGGCATCCCTGTTTTGATAACCGGTGTAAACAATATTTTAAGTAGAAAGAGGTATCTGCTATGTGGAAAACAAAAGCAATCAATAGAGAACTTCCGCCAGGAGCAGGAAAGCAGAGAAGACAGAGAAGAGAAGAGGGAATGGCAATGCTGTTTCTTCTGCCAAGTCTCCTAGGTCTGGTACTTTTAAGTCTGATTCCCATGCTGATTTCCCTGTATATTTCTCTGACAGACTGGGTGTATACAGATGGACTTGGCAACTGGAATTTCGTAGGATTTCAAAACTTTATTGATCTGTGGAAAGACAGCTGGTTCCAGAAATCCCTTTGGAATACTGTAATCTTTACCATTGTCACGGTGCCGTTGACCATTATTCTGGCACTGGTTATTGCAGCACTGATTGATAATTTCTGCGCTGACAGAACCGCAGGTGTGGTGCGAATTGCCCTTTATATGCCGCATATCTGTAACATCGTAGCAACATCTACCATTTGGAAAACGATGTATTCCACCTATGGTCCTTTTACAAATCTGATGCGGGCACTGGGCTGGAGCGATCCGCCAAGGTTCCTGGTAAGTTATACCTGGGCACTGCCGGCGATCATGCTGGTTGTTATCTGGGCGAAGATTGGATATTCCGTATTTTTGTATGGGGCAGCCATGCAGTCACTGCCTTCCGATCTGTACGAATGTGCATCTCTGGATGGCGCAAACGGATTCCAGAAGTTCCGGAAACTGACGATTCCACTTCTGGCAAATACTACTTTTTTTATCACTATTACAAGTATTATCAGCAGCTTCCAGGTATTTGGTTATATCAATGTCATGACCGGAGGCGGTCCGAAGGATTCCACCTACGTGCTGGTATATTATATTTATAAACTGGCGTTTGACTATCACAAGACAGGGTATGGTTCTGCAGTGGCAGTTGTCCTTTTCCTGATCTTACTGATTATTACCATTATTCAATATGTTCATAATAATAAACAAGATTAAGGAGGCGGGAAAATGGCAAATACAAAAGTTGTAGGAAGTAACACTCCGAAAAAGAGATTTTTCCGAATTCTTATGGTGATTTTAATTATCGGACTCTGCCTGCTGATGCTTTCTCCTTTTATCTGGATGATTGGAGCATCTCTGAAAAAAGAAGCCGATGTTATGAAACAGGGAGTTGGATTATTCCCCACCTATTGGTATCCCCAGAACTATTTACGGGTACTTGGGTTTGCGGGAAAGACAAATTATCATTTTTTACAGGGTTACTGGAATTCTATCAAGGTAGCTGCCATCTCTGCAGCGGTGGCGGGAGTCAGCAGCTGCCTGGCAGGTTACGCCTTCGCAAAACTGAAATTCCGAGGCTCTAATGTGCTGTTTTTATTGTATTTGTCCCAGATGATGATTCCCTCTCAGTTAACATTGATTCCGAGGTTTGTAATTTTCTCAGCGGTTGGTCTGGTGAATACGCACTGGGCGCTGATTTTACCCAAAGTCGTGGCAGTAAGCGCTACTTTTATGATGCGTCAGGCATTCTTAGGAACATCTGAGGAGTTGCGGGAAGCTGCTAAAATTGATGGTGCCAGTGAGTTCCGTATTTTCTATCAGATAATGGTACCCATTATAATTCCAACCATTGCAGCGGTATGTACCACACAGTTTGTAAGTTCCTGGAACAGTTACCTGGATCCCCTGATCTTTATCAATAAATCGGCGCTTTATACCCTGCCCCTGGTGCTGGATAACTTCGTAAGCATGGAAGCAACGCAGTACGGACTGATGATGGCAGCCTGCTGTCTGGCGACGGTTCCTGTATTCATTGTGTTCCTGTGCGGACAAAAATTCTTTATTAAAGGTCTTACCGTAGGTGCGGTAAAGGGTTAAGGCATGAAACGAAAAACAAAGGGCTATATTGTAGCAGTCATCAGTATTTTATTTTCAGTATTCCTCATTGTCCTGGCGCTTGCTCTGAGCAATCTGGCAAAGGGCGATACCAGAGAGCGGTCACAGGATACGGCAGACTACCGGAAGTGGTCAGTGCCGGAAAAATATACCCATTTTCTGATTTTTCCGGAGGAAATTCCGGCAGAAGCAGAAGAAGTGGAGTATTACTACCAGTATGAAAGTGGATGGGACAGACCTATGAGCCAGATTTATCTTTCCTACCGGTTGAATGAGAATGCTTATGCGACAGAACAGGAGAGACTTTCTTCTCTTACCTATACAGATCGTACCGGAGAGACCCGGTCTGTGGAATATGACACGGCATCTTTCGGGTATCCTGCTTATGTCACTATTGCCGGATATGATTTCTGCTATGAGTACGCTTTGTTGAATGAAAAGGAACACACGATTGTATACATCTACGCCATGAACACCGTGTCAGATGATTTACAATTTAATGATGAATTTTTACCAAATTATTACATGGAGAATTTTGATGACCTAGCATATCAGGGAAAAGATCATTTTACCATATATGGAGGATATGACGAATGAATCTTCGATTTGAGAAAAAACACTATGACGTGATCGTCGTAGGTGGTGGAATGGCAGGCTTATGTGCTGCCATTGCCGCAGCGAGACAGGGCGTACATACGGCACTCATTCAGGCACGTCCCGTACTGGGAGGGAATGCTTCCAGCGAAATCCGTATCCATATTTCCGGTGCGGACCAGTCATTAAAACAGCCGGATTATGCAGAGGGTGGACTGCTCTATGAGCTGATGTTGGAAAACAAGAAAAACAACGAACAGTTCAGTTATTCCGTGTGGGATATGGTGCTGTTTGAAAAAGCAAAGGAAGAAAAGGATCTGGAAGTCTTTTTTAACACAGTCATGTATGACTGTGAAACGAAGGATGATAGAATTGTTTCCATTTACTGTGTACAGGAAACCACGGAGATGCGCTATCAGTTATATGCACCGGTTTTCGTAGATGCTACGGGAAACGGGACACTGGGATATTATGCAGGAGCTGAATACAGAAAAGGAAGCGAACCACAATCTGAGTTTGGAGAATTGCATGCCCCCCAGCAGCCCAACAACTATCGCATGGGAAATTCCATTTTATTAAAAGCAAAGGATATGGGACATCCGGTGAAATTTACGCCGCCATCTTTTGCTAAAAAACTGACGGAAGAGCAGCTAGCGAAACGTATCCACTGCGTTCAGATGAGAGATACCATCAATTGTGATGATTCGCCCAACCCGGAGGAGTATAAGCGGACCTCCATGACCAGCAGTGCCTGTGTGGATTATGGTTACTGGTGGTTGGAGCTTTGTGGCGATGGAGAGGATATTATTACAGAGTATGAGGCGATTCGTGATGACCTCATTGCCTATGCTTACGGTATCTGGGATCATATTAAAAACAATAAGGAAGGAATCCACGAACACCATGCAGAAAATTATGCGCTGGAATGGGTGGGAGCACTGCCCGGTGTGAGAGAAAGCCGTCGTCTGGTGGGAGATTATCTGCTGTCAGAAACGGATATTCTGGAGCATAAAATTTTCGAAGATGCAGTCTGTTACGGCGGATGGTGTGTGGACCTTCATGCGCCGCACGGACTATTGGATTTCAACCTGCTTCCTTCTGACTGTAATTTTTATGACGGCGTATACACGATCCCTTATCGCTCTTACTATTCGAAAAATATTAAGAACCTGTACATGGCGGGAAGAGATATCAGTACCACCAGACTGGGACTGGCAAGCACCAGAATCATCGGATGCTGCGCCATTGGAGGTGAGGCAGTGGGTATTGCTGCTGCTCTGTGTAATAAATATGCCTGCGATCCGAGGGAGCTGGCACCTCATGTAAAGGAATTACAGCAGCTCATCCTGAAAGAGGATGGTTTTCTGCCGGGCTTTAAGAATGAGGATGAAAAAGATCTGGCACTTAAGGCAAAAATCACCGCTTCTTCCTGGGAGCAGGGAGGCGAGCCGGAGAAGGTGGCGAACGGCATCTCCAGAAAGCTTGGAGAGGAACAGAATGGATGGGTTACGAAGCCCGGAGAGTGTCTTATCATGAAATGGGACGAGACGAAAGAAATCCGAGAAATCCGACTGACCTTTGAATCCAACTTTGCATATCCAATCCGCGTGACTATGGCACCTTTACGTCAGGCACAGCAGCGAAACGGTGTACCCGAGGAGTTGGTAAAAGATGTAAAAATCGAACTGTACCGGGAAGGCAAAAAGACGGGAGAAGCATTTGTAAAGGATAATTACCAGCGCCTGTGCAGTGTGGGAATCGGTGATGTACCGGCAGACGAGATTCGTGTGATCCCGGAATCCACCAATGGAGCGGAACAGGCTGTCATTCATGAAATCCGTGTGTATGCAAAATAATATTTTTTACCTGTGATGCAAAGTCGGCAGGTCATAGAAAGGCAGGGGTATTATTATGAGAATATCGACATCAACAGGAACTTGTGGCAGTGTTTTTTGGACACAGAAAATGTATTATTCCTGCGAGCAGGCAATTGAATCTATTGCAAAGGCAGGTTTTGACGCCATTGATTTATGCTTTGTAGCATACGGAAGAAAGGGACTTCCCATGGATGCTCCTGACTGGAGAGACTGGGTAAAGCGGCAGAAGGAAAATTGTGATAAGCATAATCTTCCTGTGACCCAGGCACATGCGCATTATTATAGTGTGGCAGAAAGCATGAAATTTACAGCGCTGGACTGGGAAGACAATATCGGCAGGATCAAGAGAGATATTGAGGCAGCAGGTATGTGTCAGGTGCCCTGGCTAGTCATTCATCCGGATTCCGTCAATGATGAAGCGGGATATTCCAGGAAAAAATCTCTGGCAAGTGAGACGGAGCGTTTTAAGCGCTTCGGCGAACTTGCGGCGAAATATGGAACCGGAATTGCCATCGAGAACATGGTAGACCATCTGGGTATTGGATATGGCAGACGTTTTGGATGTAATGCTGAAGACCTGCTGGAGCTTCTGGATAAGTTAAATGCGGATGACATATTCGGTATCTGCTGGGATACCGGACATGCAAATCTGGCACAGGTCAACCAGCCAGCAGCGATCCAACAGATAGGCAGCCGTTTAAAGGCATTACATATCAACGACAACCGTGGTGAGAAGGATGATCATTTGCTGCCTTATCTGGGATATGTAGAGTGGACACCTCTGCTGAAGAGCCTGGCAGATGTGAATTACCAGGGAGATTTCACTTACGAAATTCACAATTTCACAGGTGGAATGAGCCCGGAGATTCATCAGCAGGGCGTGGAGTTCTCTGTACTGGTAGCGAGACAGATGGTCAGTGAAATCGAAAAAGGAATGAAAGAAAAATAAAATGGAAACAGGCAAAATGCGACTTTGCGGACAACAGGCAGTTTGGAACTATGAGGAAGAAAACGGGCTCCTTACCATCCAAGGTGTGGGAGCCATGGAGGATTATACAGAACCGGAACAGGTGCCCTGGAATTCTCTCATGCAGGAAATAAAAGTCGTGGTGATCCGGGATGGAATTACCACAGTGGGAGATTATGCCTTTGCCGGTTGCAGCAATCTGCAGGAGGTTACCCTGCCTGGCTCTGTGGAGATCGTGGGTGTATTCAGCTTTAAGGGTTGTACAGGACTGAGGGAAATTGTCATTCCGGAAGGTGTCAGGGTGCTGGCATCCAAGGCATTTCAGTTCTGCAGTGCATTAAAAAAAGTTTATCTGCCATCTACTCTTATAGACGTGGATATGCGGGCGTTCGGAAAATGCGAATCTCTGGAGGAAGTTTTCTATCAGGGAAGTGAGGAACAGTGGGAGCAGATCATGATCAGCCGGTCTGCATCCGATAATCAATATCTGGTGCAGGCCAAACGGCATTGCCTGGAAAGACAAAGCGCCAAACCATCGGAAGAAAGGCCGGAAGCACCGGATCGATATGAACAGATTATTTTAAAGATCCGAGAGGTATTGAATCAGGGCGGAGACGGGAATTTCTACATTCTGGCACCCAAACTGTGGGAGCCGGGAATCCGGGCGAAAAGCGGTGATGCTACACTGCTGGTTTTCCCGGATGGACAAACAATGCTCATTGACGCAGGCTTCGTGGAGTGTGGAAAGCATGTGGTCTCCCTGTTAAGAGATCTGCACCTGACTTCTTTGGACGGAGTGGTGTTATCACACAGCCATGATGATCATGCAGGAGGACTGCAGCAGGTTGCGGAATATATATACGGTCAGGATGGTGGTTACATCGGCTGTTATTATCGTTCCGCATTTGTAAACAGTCAGCGGGAAAAGGCATTTTTTGACTATATCCGGGCGAAAGGAGCCAGAACTGTTACGGATGTAAAGGAAGGCTTTCACATGAGCATAGGTGGAGTGGACATTGCAGTCTACAATCCGGAAGAAGCCCTTGTGGAAAGCTGTACCGGCGCTGAGGAGGATCTGAACAATTTATCCCTTCTGATGAAATTTACTTATGGGAAGTCAACATTTTTAACCAGCGGGGATTTGTATCGTGATAAGGAACGGGAACTGATTGCCCGCTATGGAGAAGCGCTAAAGGCGGATGTGATGAAAGCGAATCATCATGGAGCCCATACTTCCAACAGTATGGAGTGGGTGGATGCCATATGTCCTTCCGTGATATATGCCTGTGCCGATGACATGGGAAGCACTCCTTTTGCCTGGAAGATGAAGGCAAAACATATTCGATATTATAGCACTTGTCTGAATGATTTGCTTTGTATCCGGCTGGATGCGGAAAAGCATGTGGAGGTTATGCCCCGGTTTGACAGGAAAGGACTCGGACTATTGTAAAGGCGAATGCCGGAAAGAGTGTTGGGATGAGAGAAGGAGTAGCGCAGTATCTGGGAAAAGCAAGAAAATGCAGCTGTGGTCGTGTTCACGAGACCCCGTTAAAACGGGTCGTGATTGAACAGGATGCTCTGCAGAAAGTTCCAGGTATTTTGGAGGAATTGGGTTATCATCGGGTATTCCTGGTGGCGGATCAGAATACCTGGAAGGCAGCAGGAGAAGCTTTGGAACAGGAGTTAGTGGAAGCGCAGATTGCCTGTGAAGCACTGGTATTTTCGGAGCAGGAGCCGGTTCCCGATGAGAGTCATTTAGGAGAAATTCTGACCGCCTGTCCCCCGGAGACGGAAATCCTGCTGGCGGTGGGTACGGGAACCATCAATGATATGTGTAAATATGTCAGTTTTCGGTTGAAACTGGATTATATGATCGTAGCTACCGCCACCAGTATGGACGGTTTTGTATCCGTGGGTGCAGCTCTGATGCTTAACCATGTAAAGGTGACCAAAGATGCCCACGGCCCGGTGGCAGTCATTGGTGACACAAAGATTATGGCGGAGGCTCCCATGGAACTGATCACCGCCGGACTGGGGGATGTGCTTGGAAAATATACCTGTCTGCTGGACTGGAAACTTTCTCAGATGATCAATGGAGAATACTACTGCGATTATGTGGTGGACATGGTGCGCGGTGCGGTGGAAACGGTAGTGGAACAAGGTGCACAGATTAAAAAGAGAGATCCGGAGGCAATCCGGAGCCTGATGGAAGCTTTGGTGGTTACGGGAATTGCCATGTATTATGTGGGAAATTCCAGACCGGCATCCGGCTGTGAGCATCATTTGTCCCATTTTTGGGAGATGCGTTTTCTCATGGAAGGCAGAAAACCGGTCCTGCATGGCACCAAGGTAGGTGTCGGAATGATCATTGTCACACAGATGTATCATATGCTGGCACAGGAAACGGTGGATTTTGCCGCAGCACAGAAAAAGGAGCGGAAAGTATCCGACTGGGAACAGAAGATAAAAACAAGCTACCTGGATGCCGCCGAAGGAATCCTGAGACTGGAACAGGAATGCGGAAAAAATAATATAGAGCAACGAAATCAGAGGCTGCAGATTATTGAAAAACGGTGGGAGGATATCCGGCACACCATTGAAGAACAGCTTCCGGCGACAGAGCAGTTGATTGCATTACTGCAATCTTTGGATGCGCCCTATTGTCCCTGTCAGATCGGTCTCCCCATAGAGATGGTACAGGAGGGAATCGAGGTTGGTAAAGAGGTGCGGAACCGTTATACCCTGCTACAGCTTTTGTGGGATTTAGGTTTGGAAGAGACTTACAGTAAACAGATAAGAGCCTGGTTGGAAGAACTGGAGAAAAGAGGATGACCATGGAACAGATAAAAAAAGATGTGGTAGTGGTAGGCGGAGGTCCCGGTGGATTTGCGGCGGCAGTGACCGCAGCACGGGCAGGAGCTCAGGTCCTGCTGGTGGAAAGAAACGGTTATCTGGGTGGTCAGCTGGGAAGCGGACTTCCGTTTTTGGCATTCTGGGATATTAAGGGCAGACAGGTGGTGGGCGGTATTGCCCAGGAATTTGTGGACAGGCTGGAGCAGGCGGGAGCATCCTATGGACATGAATATTGCCCGCATCATCAGTCAGTTACACTGATACATCCATTCTACTCCAGAATTCTGTGCTTTGAGATGGTAAAGGAAGCAGGAGTGGAGCTTCTCATGCACTGTGAGCTGGCAGATGTGAAAATGAAGGACGGAAAAATCCGGTCCATTATTGTGTCCGGCAAGGGACAGCACATTGAAATTACCGCAGACGTGTTTATTGATGGAACCGGAGATGGTGATTTAGGTGCATTAAGCGGAGCGACAATAGAAAAAGGAAACGAAAACAATGTGATGCAGCCGCCTACCCTGATGTTTAATCTCGGCGGTGTGAATTTTGAGGAGTTTTGCGATTTTATCGAACAACATCCGGAGGAACTGCCCTATGATGTACTGGACAATATTGCCCAGGGATATAATGCGGATTTCTTCCGGAAGACCAAGAGTTTTATTTTCCTGGGGATGCATCATCTCCTGGAGGAACTTCGGAAAAAGGGCGAATGTCCTGTGGACCGTGAGACTGTTATTTTTATCCGTCAGCCTATGCCGGGACAGGTAGCCGTGAACACGATCCGTCTGTTGAATTTTGACGGCTCCAATCTGCATGATTTAAGTAACGGGGAAATGGAAGCTCACCTGCAGATTCCGAAACTTATGAAGATGTTCCGGGAAAATGTGCCCGGTTTTGAAAACTGTTATCTGGATTCCATCAATGCTTCCATTGGCGTCCGGGAGAGCCGGAGAATCAAGGGTATCAAGATGCTGGATCATCACGATGCAGTGGCTGGGAAAAAGCCGGAGGACAGTATTGCATTATGTGGATACTTTATTGATATTCATAATGGTGCAGGTGCCGGAACGTATCGTGTTACCATTGAAGAGCCTTTTGGAATCCCCTATGGATGCCTGGTGTCTGCGGATATTCCCAACCTGATGATGGCGGGAAGAGATATCAGCGTGGATGCAATCACCTTTGGTTCCACCAGAATCATGAATGAATGTATGGCAGTGGGACAGGCAGCAGGAGAAGCGGCTGCGATGGCGGCAGTAGCCCATTGTGAACCCGAAAAGGTAGATGTGGCAGAGCTTCGCAGACATTTACTAGAACAGAAAGCAATTTTGTCTGTATAAAACCGTAATATAAAATAATAAGAAAGACCGGTACAGTTTGCAACAAAAGACTATTCCGGTCTTTCTTGCTAAATATGTACGTACAATAACGCGTATTTTACTTAAAACGATAAAATATATGCTTTATATGTATTGACATATTATATAAGTGAGTATATAGTGAGAACTACAGAATTATGGAAGAAGCAATTCTTAAAAAGAAAAAGAATGGAGGATAAAAAATGAAACTCGCAACATCAACTAACATTATGGATTTCGATGATAAGAGACCTTATCAGATTCCCATTGACGTGTCCACCAGGGCTTGTGCAAAGGCGGGATATAAATATGTAGATGCATGTCTTTGCAGCCATTGCAGGGAAGGACAGCCCTTAAGAGGAGAGAACTGGGAAAAATGGATTGCGGATACCGCAGCACTGGCAGAAGAACTCGGTGTGAAATACATCCAGGCACATGCCTACTGGACCATTGGAAATGCATTTAATGCGGATCTGACCCGTTCGGACGGAGAGCTGGGAGAGGAGCTTATGCGACGCAGTGTACTGGCAGCAGAAGCATTGGGAGTAAAGTGGATGGTAGTTCATCCTTACACTGTAAGACGTAACGGCGGCGGTTATGATTACAGAAAATCTTTTGAATATAACAAAGAATACATGAAGCATTGGGGTGAAATTTTTGCGGATCATCATGTGGGAATGGCTATCGAAAATATGACAAAGCCTACCCATTACGGCAGCTGTGCGGAAGAACTGCTGGAGCTGATTGATGTCATTGACAACCCGAATGTACAGATATGTATTGATACCGGTCATGCAAATATGGTGGGTCTGAATGTTCCCGATATGATCCGTCAGGTAGGATCTCATCTGAAGGCTACCCATATTAACGATAATTACGGTATCAAGGACGAGCATTTCTCACCGTTTAACGGAACGATTCCCTGGAAAGAGGTAGTGCAGGCTCTGCGGGATATTGATTATCAGGAATGTTTTGCTTTTGAAACACACCATCTTACCAGTATGTATCCCAAGGAGGTACAGCCGTATCTGGTAGATTTCTCTTATGCGCTGGGAGAATATCTTCTGAAGCTGTAATTATGTTATTTGTAATAAGGAAAGTGCTGTAAAACAGCAGATATTTTAAAGGATAACGAAGGCCGGTACAGTCCGCGACAGGTGACTATGCCGGCCTTTCTTATATGGAAGTATGAAAGGAGAAATACATATGCAGAACTTTGCGAATTATTTTGCGGAATTTACGAATGGAGCCATAGCTTTGCGATTGCTATTAGCGGCTGTACTGGGGTGCGTGATTGGACTGGAGAGAGCAACGAAACATCATCCGGCAGGAATGCGGACATTTGCATTAGTGTGTCTTGGAGCGGCGGCTTCCGCTGTCGTCAATATCTATCTTGGGACAGCCCTGGGCGTCGGAAGGACAGATATGGGACGTATCCCAGCCGGCGTGGTCAGCGGTATTGGATTCCTGGGGGTGGGAACCATCATTATTACCGGGAAAAATCAGGTCAGAGGATTGACAACGGCTGCCGGATTGTGGACAACGGCAACCCTTGGAATTATGTTGGGATCCGGAATGCTGGAGATCAGTCTGATGATGTTTGCACTGATCATTGTCACAATGTTCGGAATTGCCAGAGTCAGTCGTGTGCAGGAGCAGTACAATCGTTACATTGGTCTGTATATGGAAATTGATAAGTCAATGACAAGGGGAGTCTATGACTATATCAATGAGTGTGGATATGAGCTGAGTTCTGTGGAGAAAAAGAGAGATAAGACCTTAAAGGGATCCGATATTGTCCTTACAATGATGCTGGATCTGAAGAAAAGAAGAAATCATGCAGAGGTTTTGTCGGAAGTGAGTCAGATAGAGGGTGTTCATTATCTGGAAGAAGTATAATTTGAAGTATATTTGTATGGTTTTAATGCAGAAAAAAGGCAATTTTCCTATTATGTCACTAAATATTACAGACATTTATAGCATAAACTTTAAAATATGTATTGACATATTGCATGCATAAGCATATTATATAGACATAAGTTACAACATAAAAGGTGAACGAAATGTCAGAGAACAGAAAAGTTAAAAAAGCTGAATATGATGTTGTAGTAATCGGTGGTGGAATGGCTGGCATCTGTGCAGCACTTGCATCTGCAAGACACGGAGCCAGGACAGCGTTGGTGCATGACAGACATGTACTGGGAGGAAATGCATCCAGTGAAATCCGAATGCATATCTGCGGAGCATCCGAGAATCTTGCGAAACCGGAGCTTGAAGAGAGCGGAATTCTCCATGAAATCATGCTTGACAACAAGAGCAGAAATGATTATTTTAATTATTCGATCTGGGATATGGTATTATTTACCGCAGTTAAGAGTCAGCCACATCTGACAGTGTATCTGAGTACCGCGATGGAGGATTGCCGGATGGAAGGCAATGAGATCCGTGAAATCGACGCATACCAGCTCACGACAGAGACACATTGGCAGATCAGAGGGAACATATTTATTGACTGTACCGGCAATGCGACCCTGGGATATTATGCAGGAGCGGAATATCGTACCGGCAGCGAGGGAAGGGCAGAATTCAATGAACCGGATGCGCCGGAACAGGCCAACAATGACCGTATGGGAAATACGCTGTTATTCAAGGCGGTGGACAGAGGACATTCGGTGAATTTTAAACGACCGAAGATCGCCAGACATTTTACGGAAGAGGAACTCAAATACAGAACACACTCTGCCGTGCACGAAGCTAAGACAAAGGGAGATGTGGATAAGGCATACTTACGTATGACCTCCTACAGTACCTCCTCTGTGGACTATGGATACTGGTGGATCGAGCTTCCCGGCAAGACAGAAGATATCATAGATGAGTATGAAGAAATCCGTGATGAGTTGGTGTCTTGTATCTATGGGGTATGGGATCATCTGAAAAACGGTGGTGACCATGGAGCCGAGAACTATGATCTGGAATGGGTCGGTATGCTGCCCGGTGTCAGAGAGAGCAGGCGTCTGGTAGGAGATTATATATTAAATGAAAATGATGTCTTATCCAACAGGGTATTCGAGGATGCTGTAGCATACGGCGGCTGGGCGATGGATATCCATACTCCCGGAGGTCTATATGATTTTGATGAACTTCCTTCCAGAGTTGTCAGCTTTGACGGAGCCTATACGATTCCGTACCGGTCATATTGCTCCAGAAATATTCCCAATATGATGATGGCGGGACGAAATATCAGTGCTACCAAAATGGCAATGGGATCCACAAGAGTTATGGGAACCTGTGCCATAGGAGGACAGGCAGCGGGAACCGCAGCGGCACTTTGCATCAAATATCACTGCGGGCCGAAAGATATGCCGGAGCACATGGAGGAATTGCAACAGCTTCTGCTGAAGGATGACTGTTATATTCCGGGTTATCGAAACACCGATCCGCAGGATCTGGCGAGAACCGCTCAGATCAGTGCAACCTCTGCCAGAGAAGGGTTCGCTCCGGAGAAAGTGATCAACGGAGTGTCCAGAGATGAAAACGGAATTCGAAATATGTGGAGCTCCGATGGCATAAGCCCGGAAGGAGAGACGTTAACCTTAAAGCTTGCCTCGGTGAAAAAAGTATCCCAGGTCAGACTGACGTTCGATTCCAACTTTAATTATCCGATTAAGATTACTTTATCGAAGAAACGTCAGCTCCAGCAGAGGATAGGAGTACCTCCCGAATTGGTAAAAGATTACACTGTGACACTCTGGCGGGGAGAACAGAAGATGGCAGCACAGAAAGTGACAGAAAATGACCAGAGACAGAACGTTGTAACTTTTGAGCCTACGGAATGTGATAAAGTAACCATTACGATTCATACCACCAATGGGGAAAAAGACGTACATATTTATGAAGTAAGGGTGTATTCCTGAGAAAAACTCAGGTTAACCATAGAAAACTAAAATGTAGGAGGATTACAATTATGAAGAGGAAAATTGCACTTGCATTGACAATGGCAATGTTGGGTACCTGTCTGGCAGGATGTGGACAAGCAAATACAGACACAAATGCATCTACAGAAGCAAACGATACTACAGCAGCCGTAGGAACCGAAGCAGAGGAAACCACGGAAGCCGAGAAGGAATGGTATGGCACGGAAGACGGAAAGACGATCACACTTCATTTCTGGGGTGGTGTTCAGCCGGAGTACGGATATGATGATCTGTGTGCCAATTTCAATGAGGAATACAAAGACAAAGGACTTCAGGTGGAATATGTAAGATATGTAAATGATGATAACGGTAATCTTCAGCTGGAGACCTACTTAATGGGCGGCGGTGATGTCGATCTGTTCATTGGCTATGGCGGACGTACCAAAATGGACAAGCGTGTAGATTCCAACCTGCTGCTGGATATGTCCGGTATGCTCAACGATATCGGATTTAATCTGGATGATGAGCTAGGTGTGGCAAATATGGCAGAGTATCATTATGATGATGGTGCCGTATATGGATTCCCTACCAAATACGAGAACTCAAGATGGATTCTGATCAATGAGGATATGTTTAAGGAAGCGGGACTGGATATTCCTTATGACGGATGGACATATTCCGAATTCCTTGAGGATGCCGAGAAGCTGACACATGGCGAGGGCCAGGATAAGGTATACGGTGTATGCTGGGCACGTAAGCAGAGCGGTAAGAGTATTCTGTACGCATTAGATGGTGTACTGGGTGCAAATCAGATTTACAAAAATGAAGAAGGTACAGAGGTAAACTTTGATAATGATGTATATCGTGCGGGCTTTAATCTTGTAAAAGAGACACTGGATAAAGGTTATGCGATTCCCATCGAAGATGAATTCTCCGAGGATATCAGTGTTGCCAATACTTTCCTTCAGGGCAAATGTGCCATCATGCTTGGTGTAGCACAGATGAGACTGTGTATGGATCAGGAGAATTATCCTCATGATTTCATGACTGCACTGGTACCGGCACCCGTTCCCGATGATGAGAAATACAACACCGAATTTTATCGTAAGCAGATCGGTACTACCGGTGCAGGAGACCTGCTGAGCATTTCAGCAAATACAAAGTATCCGGAAGCAAGCTTTGAGTTTGCAATGTGGTATTTAAAGGGTGGTATGTCCCCTCTGGTACAGGGCGGAAGAATCCCTCTGTGGAATGGTGTTAATAAGGATGAAGTATTGAGCGTGCTGAAGGAGAAGGCACAGGGCTCCATTGATATGGATTCCATGGAGAACTATCTGTCTCTCGATACTACGCAGGGTGTTGCCGCTATTAAAGGACATGCTTCCTCTGAAATCAGTTCTGCCTGGTTCGAAGAGTTTGATGCTATGTGCTATGGAAAACAGTCTGTAGATCAGACCGTTCAGAACATGGAGAAGAGAGGTAACGAACTGATCCAGACCGAATTAAGCAGTCAGAAGTAAAAAAATAAAAACAGCAGTGGGAAGGGGCGGTCGTTTTCACAGGCGAACCGTCCCCTGCTCTGAAACGAACAAAAGAGGGATAAAGCAAATGAAGAGCAAGAAAAAGAAGACTAAAGGAGAAAGACGAAAAATATTGCATCAGAACCTGGTTGCATATTCCTTTTTGGCACCGAGTCTGATAGGTGTAATATGTTTCAGTCTGATTCCGCTGATAATTTCTTTATATGTAAGCCTGACTGACTGGAATTTCTCTCAAGGACTCGGCAACTGGAATTTCATCGGACTGACAAACTTTATCAATCTGTGGAAGGATGAATGGTTCCTTGCATCTTTGAAAAATACATTGATCTTCACCGTCGTAACCGTGCCCATCGGACTTTTCCTGGCAATTATAATGGCGGTACTGATTGATGAATTTTGTCATAAGAAAATAGCGGGTGTGGTACGTGTCGCTATGTATATGCCGCATATCTGTAATATTGTGGCAATTTCCGTTGTATGGATGGCGTTGTATTCTAAATACGGACCCTTTACACAATTGATGAGGGCTCTCGGATGGCAGGATCCTCCCCGATTCCTGGCAAGCTATGAATGGGCACTTCCCGCGATCATGCTGGTCGTAATCTGGGCAAGCCTGGGATACCGCGTATTTATGTACAGCGCCGCAATCACCGGACTTCCGAGAGATTTGTATGAGGCTGCTGAGATTGACGGAGCGAATTCTATTCAGAAATTTTTCAAATTAACGGTTCCGCTGTTGAAGCCTACGACCTTTTTCCTGACAATTACAGGTATTATATCCAGCTTTAAAGTATTTGGATATACGAACGTTATGACAGGCGGTGGTCCCGGAAGCTCTACCTACACACTGGTTTATTATATTTATACATCAGCATTTAAGTATTATAAGATGGGTTATGCTTCGGCAATTGCCGTAATTCTGTTTGTGATGCTGCTTATTGTGACCATTATCCAGTGGGTACATAACAATAAAGAAGAGAAAGGCTAGGGATTAAGATGAGGAAGAATGTACCTGTTTCCAAAAAGGTAGCCAGAATATTGATTACTATTGTAATTATTCTGGTTACATTGGTTATGATTGTTCCTTTTGTCTGGATGATCTCAGCATCTTTCAAGACAGAAGCGGATGTTATGAAGATCCCTATTGAGTGGATCCCGAAGTATTTTTACCCGGATAACTATAAGAGAGTATTAAGCATAGGAACGACCAGCTCCACAAATTATCATTTCGGTCTGGCTTATTTTAACTCTATCAAGGTAGCCGTAATCAGTACGGTAGTGGCAATTACTTCCGCAACACTTGCCGGATATGCATTTGCCAAGTTGAAATTCAAGGGCTCCAATGTATTGTTCATTATATATCTGGCGCAGATGATGGTGCCTTCACAGCTGACACTGATTCCCAGATTCATAATGTTTATGCAGTTGGGATGGATGAATACCCATTTGTCATTGATCGTACCGAAGATCATAGCGGTATCTTCCACCTTTATGCTCAGGCAGTCCTTCTTAAGTACTCCGGATGAACTGCGGGAAGCTGCCAGAATTGATGGAGCCGGTGAATACAGAGCCTTTGCACAGGTTATGCTGCCACTTGTCAAGCCGACGATAGCGGCGACGGCGACAGTACAGTTCCTGGATGCATGGAACAGCTACCTGGATCCTCTGGTATTTATCTCCAACTGGAAGAAATGGACGATTCCTCTGGCTTTGAACCAGTTTGTCGGTACAGAGGTAACACAGTATAACCTGACCATGGCGGCCTGCTGTATGGCGGTTGTACCGGTATTTATCGTATTCCTGTTCGGACAGAAGTTCTTCCTGAAAGGCTTGTCCGTAGGTGCGGTTAAGGGATAATAAATTGAAAATGGCAGATGCAGTGTGGCAGGACAGGAGAAGACTCTGTGCCTGCTATATTGCTATAAGGGAGAAAATAAAGAGAACAATATGTCAATTCACAGTGAAACCAGAAAATATGAAGTTGTAGTAGTGGGAGGCGGCCTGGCCGGTGTCTGTGCGGCAATCGCTTCCGCCAGAAAAGGAGCCAGAACAGCCATCATACAGAATCGCTCTATGTTTGGTGGCAACGCCAGCTCGGAGATCCGTATGCACATTGTGGGAGCCAACTCCCACGGTGCCAAAAAAAATCTTGGAGAGACAGGAATCCTGCTGGAGATTCTGCTGGCAAACAAACGCAGAAATCCCTATGCATCGTTTCCGGTATTTGATTCCGTCATCTGGGAAAAAGTGCATTTTCAGGAAAATCTGGAATCCTTTCTGAATACGAATATGGATGACGTGATCCTGGAAGGAAAAAAAATAAAGGCCGTAGTCTGTCATCAGAACAGTACGGAAACCGAGTATACCATCTACGGAGACATCTTTGTCGATGCCACAGGGCACGGTACCTTAGCTACCATGTGCGGTGCGACGGGGCGTATGGGCAGTGAAGGAAGAGACGAATTTAAGGAACCCGATGCTCCGGAAGAACCGAACAGCGATACGATGGGAAACACTTTGTTGTTTTCCGCTGTGGACCGTGGAGAGCCGGTAAAATTTGTGTGTCCGGAATGGGCAAACCATTACACGGAGGAAGATTTGAAATACCGGGAACATGCGAACAGTATTGCCTCCCATATGGAAGGCGGTAAGCTGACCAAATTCGAAGAAGGAAGCGGGAGACTGCCACACTTTTCCAATGTGGACTCCGGATATTGGTGGATTGAACTGGGTGGTGAGGATGAAGATATTATCCGTGACGGTGAGAAAATCCGTGATGAATTGCTGAAATGTGTGTACGGCGTATGGGATCATCTGAAAAATGTGGGAAACCACGGTGTGGAAAATCTGGATCTGGATTGGGTCGGATTTGTGCCGGGATATCGCGAAAGCAGAAGAATTGAAGGGGATTATCTGTTGAATGAAAAGGATGTACTAGCCAACAGGATATTCCCGGACGCAGTAGCTTATGGTGGCTGGCAGATGGATCAGCATGTGCGCAGGGGACTTCTGGATACGGATAAGATTCCTTCACAGATCCTGAATTTCAACGGTTGTTATACAATACCATGGAGATGCTATTATGCAAAGGATCTGGAAAATGTAATGCTGGCGGGACGTGACATCAGTACTACAAAAATGGCATTTGGATCAACGAGAGTTATGGGAACCTGCGCTGTGGGAGGACAGGCGGTAGGCACGGCAGCAGCAATGGCTGTCAGATATGGCTGTACCCCCAGACAGATCGGGGAACATATGGAAGAACTACAACAGGAGCTTTTGCGGGATGATTGCTATATTCCGGGAGTCCGTAACCGGGATCCGGCCGATTATGCAAAGTCAGCTAAGGTAGCTGCATCCGGATATACACATGGAAATGAACCATGGAAAGTATTGAACGGAATTGCCAGACAGGAGCAGGAAGAAAGTAACTGCTGGGAGGCACCGATAGGAGAACAGGGTGCCGAAATAACCCTTACCTATGACGGGAAACTGGTGCTACATCAGATTCAGCTGACATTTGATACGAACCTGACAAAAGAGATCATGCCATCTCTTACAAGAAATGTACGGAACCGACAGGTAAAGGGACTGCCGGATGAACTTGTACGGGATTATGATGTGCGTGCTTTCAGAGAAGGAAAAGAAGTATTTTGCAAGGAAATACATGACAATTATCAGCGATTGAACAGAATTCCGCTGGGAAATATAATTTGTGATACCATAAAGGTGACGGTTCACCGTGCTTACGGTATCCATTTTGCAAGAATTTTTGAAATTCGTACATATTAGTACGCTCGATTATTGACATTAAATTCCCAAATTCGCTATACTGTTAGTAATATGTAATATCATAATGAGATTGGATAACAAAAACACAGAAAACGAAAAGGAAAGTGTTAATAGGGGGAAATATGGCAGCCAGATATTCAGAGATTGAAGAATATATCATGAACAAGATTCATACGGGAGAATGGCCGATCGGTTATAAAATTCCGAAAGAAGTGGAGCTTTGTGAACAATTTGGTGTCAGTCGTTCCACAGTGCGTACGGCAATGCTGCGGATGGTGCAGGATGGACATCTGAAAAGAGTTAAGAGAAAAGGTACCTTTGTTACAGCACCACGCGTATTGGAGGATACGACGGTATTTATTGAGAGCTTTTTTAATGAAATGTTTCGCCGGGGCATTGAGGTAGAGACGGAAGTGCTGGAATTCCGTTATATGGAGATGACGGAGGAACTGGCGAAAAAGTTCGAAAACGGTGACAGCAGAGTCATTAAACTGAGCCGTCTCAGATACGTAAAGGATTCTTTTGACAAAGGACCGATTGTATTGACAACGTCCTATATGCCGGAGAGTGATGCATTTTTGTTTGACTATGATTTTACGAAGGCATCTCTGACGAAGGCGCTCAATGATCATTCCAAGAATCGATTCAGCCTGGAAAAAGAAATGACGGCCCGTCCGCTGGAGAGCAGAGAGAGTCATCTGATGGGAATGAAGGAAAATGCTCTTGCGATGCTGATTTCTTCTGTTACCAGGAATGAAGAGGGACAGATTATTGAAATATCGGAAAGTATTTATCCTTTGGAGAGAAACAAGTTTGTATGGAAACTGAAGCTGTAACGCTTTGGATACGAGGAAGAATATGAATGAAAAATTGAATAATGTAGAATGGAGTTTCACGCTGGAAACAGGATGCCTGACGATTACAGGGACCGGAAAGATGCAGAACTGGGCGGAACATCAAGAGAGACCATGGGAAGAAATCAGAGATGAAATCCGCCGGGTCAGAATTTGTGTGGGAATGGAGAGCGTGGGAGACTGCGCTTTTCAGAATTGTACTTCACTGAAGGAAGTAGAACTGCCGGAGACGCTTGTCTATCTCGGGGTGTATAGCTTCCGCGGATGTACCGCATTAAGGGATGTAAAATTGCCGGAAGGAATATGCATTATCTGTGCGAAGGCGTTTCATAATTGTTCGGCACTGGAGAAGGTGGAATTGCCTGTCAGCCTGAAAAATATTGATATGAGAGCGTTTGCGAAAGATGAGGCTCTTCATACGGTTATTTATCATGGAACGGAGGCACAGTGGGAGAAAATTCTGATCAGTGGAACCGCATCCGATAATCAATATCTTCTGGCAGCGGAACGAAGATGCCTGAAGGAAGAACCTGCAGGATACCAAAAGACTAATGATAATTCGGTTGCAGATCACTATGAAGAGATGGTTTATTGTGTAAAAAAAGCGTTGTCTTACGGCGGAGACGGTAATCTGTATTTTCTCACACCGGATCTGACAGAGGCGGGAATCCGGGCAAAATGCGGAGATTGTACGCTTGTGGTATTCCCGAATGGCAAAACAATGATGATAGATGCCGGTTACATTGCCTGCAGTGCACATATTATTTCACTGCTGGAGGATCTGGGACTGCATCATCTGGATTATTTTGTATTGTCTCATGCGCATGATGATCATGCAGGAGGAGCCCTGGCTGTGGCACAATATCTGTATGAGCATGGAGGAGGGATTGATGCCTGTTATCGAAGCTCCTATATAGCATCCAGTAAGCAGGAGCCCTTATTTGAGGAATATCTTAAGCAGAAAGGGACACATGTTTATGAAAATGTCCTGGCGGGATATCAGTGGACGGTAGGGGATGTACGTATAACCGCATATCATCCGACGACGGAGGATCTGGAGAAATGTGTCGGAAATGATGAGAGCGTGAACAATGTATCTATTTTGATGAAATTTGTCTATGGAAGATCAAAATATCTCACCGGTGGAGACTTGTATATAGAGATGGAAGAAAAACTGGCAGAGCAATATGGTGATCTTCTGAAAGCAGATGTAATGAAATCGAATCATCATGGCACCTATACCTCAAACGGACAAAAGTGGCTGCAGACAGTACAGCCGAATGCCATTATCACGGATGCGGAGGATATTGGAAATGCACTTTTGGCAGAGTATGCTGCAGAGCATGGAATCAAATATTACAGTGCCGGGATACAGGGATTGATCTTACTGCGGATGAGCAGAATAGAATATGAGATACAATGCCAGACAGGAGACCGTCTGTAAAGATTGTAACAAAAGGGGACATTTTATAGTGTCTCCTTTTTGGTAGGAAAAAAAGTAAAATATAAGGTTTATATGGTTAGGAAAAATGTGGTAAACTGCACTTTGTAAGGAAGAGTAGCATAATAAATATAGATAGAACAGAGGAGAAAATATATATGCAGATCCATGATACAGCATTTATAGCTCCCGGTGCGGTGGTGCTGGGAGATGTGACGATCGGAGAAAACAGCGGAATATGGTACAATGCGGTGGTCCGGGGCGACCGAGACTCCATTGTCATCGGCAAAGAGAGCAACATTCAGGACAATGCGGTAGTGCATTTGGGCAGCGGATATCCGGTGAAGATCGGAGACCATGTGACCATAGGACACGGTGCGATCATCCACGGCTGTAAGATTGGCGATAATACCATGATCGGTATGGGAGCCATTCTGATGAATGGTTGTAAGATCGGGAAAAACTGCATCATCGGTGCCGGAGCACTGGTGACACAGAACGTGGAGATTCCGGATAATTCACTGGTCATCGGCAACCCCGGGAAAGTAAAACGTGCTGTTACCGAAGAAGAGATCCGGTGGAATCTGAAAAACGCACACATTTACGTAGAGGAAGCACAGAAAGAATTAAGCGACTCTTATCGGCAAAATATAAATGAAATCTAAAAGAAAAAAGTTTGAGATATATTGCCGATAATGATATAATATTTCCGGTGAGCTGTTTTACGGAGGTTGTGTATGAAATATGTAAATGTAAATGAAATAGCTGCAAAATGGAATTTATCAGAAAGAAGTGTAAGAAATTATTGTGCCCATGGAAAAATTCCGGGTGTAATTCTTGATGGGAAAACATGGAAGATTCCGGAGGACGCCGTAAAACCGGTCAGAAAGAAACGAGCGGAAAAAATAGCAAATGATCTTTTGACCAGATTAAAAATGGAAAAGGAAGCAGGGATACCGGGAGGAATCTATCATAAGGTTCAGATCGAACTGACATATAATTCGAATCATATGGAAGGCAGTCGTTTGACCCATGATCAAACCAGATATATTTTTGAAACGAATACCATTGGAATTCAGGATGAAGTTGTGAATGTGGATGACATTGTTGAAACAGCCAATCATTTCCGATGCATTGATCAAATAATAGAGTTAGCAAACTATCCCCTGAGTGAAGCATTTATTAAACAGTTACATTATATTTTGAAATCCGGAACTTCAGATAGTAGAAAAACGTGGTTTGCTGTTGGTGAGTATAAACGTTTTGAAAATGAGGTCGGAGGAAGCGCAACCGCAAAGCCCGCCGAAGTACCCGGAGAAATGCGGAATTTATTAAGCAGATATAATCTTTCAAAGCAAAAGACGTTGAAGGAAATAATACAATTTCATTATGAATTTGAGAAGATACATCCTTTTCAGGATGGAAATGGCCGTGTTGGAAGATTAATTATGTTTAAGGAGTGTCTCCGTAATGGAATTACCCCTTTTATTATCGAGGATGATATAAAGGAATTCTACTATCGGGGTCTGAAGGAATGGAAGAATGAACAGGGATATCTTATGGATACCTGTCTGACTGCCCAGGATAGATTTAAGGTATACATGGATTATTTTGGACTGGAATATAAGGATTAAAAACTATATTTTTTGCGGAATCAGTACCCAGTCTCAGAGCCAGCTTCTGATATAATGATTGATATAAAAGAAGACAGATAAATTGAGGTGAACTATGGATTATCAGGAAGTACTTAGCCGTTTTACATATGATGACGGAACAGATATCCGGAAACGCATATCGTCAGTAGAAGCTGGTGATTATCGGGAAAATAGGGATATTATCAACGAGATCGTCCTATGGAAGATGAATCGCAGACCGCAGGTGACAGAGGAATTGATAGATGCCATCTTTTCATTAAAGGAGATCAAAACCCCGTTACAGGTACTGACGGATGAAAAGACAGAGAGGGTTGTAGAAAAATTACTGCAAACGAAGGGAATGCAGCTTCCGATGGCAAGTACGGTATTGCATTTTTATTACCCGGAGATATTCCCTATTATTGATCAGAGGGCGTATCGGGAGCTTTATGCTATGGATTATCCCAAAACCATGATGAAAATCTCTATGCTGACAGAACTCTATCTCAAGTACATAAAAGATTGTTGGGAGTATCAACAGGAGAAGTGCCCGGAAATTGCATTTTCTCAGATAGATAAAGTCCTGTATCAGTTAGATAAGGAAAAAGGTAATAAAGTAATATATTAATTGAGCAATAGAACGAAAAGGAGAATTATGCATATTATATTACACCAGCCGGAGATCCCGGCAAACACCGGAAATATTGGAAGAACCTGTGTGGCTACCGGCACCAGCCTGCATCCGTATCCCTATGCTTCCCGAGATCCGTTCCCTGAATCTGTCCAACTCTGTAGCGATCGTATTATATGAGGCACTCAGACAACAGGGATTCGAGAGCATGCAAAGGGATGGAGAATTGCACAGACTGCACTGGAAGGAATCATAAGACTGTAAAAGGAAAAAATGTGATAAACTGTATGTTATAGGGAAGAAATTGTAACAAAACAGGAACAGGAGCAGAGAATATATGCAGATCCATGATACAGCATTTATAGCTCCCGGTGCGGTGGTGCAGGGAGATGTGACGATCGGAGAAAATAGCGGAATCTAGAAAATGCACGTATTTATGTAGAGGAAGCACAAGAAGAGAAAAGAGCACTGTCCTAGCGGAAGTGCTCTTTTGCAAACTCCATGTCCTGTACCAGTTCCAGCGTTCCCAGATATTGCTCCTGCTTATCCCGGACGGCATAATAAGTCACTAAGAAAGTTCGGCCGTCCTTGTCCATCCAGACCGGTACCTGGTCCAGATTCCCTGCACGGAATTCTCCGATAATGCGGCGAACCCGTTCTTCGATCTTAGGCGGGTGACAGGTGAAGACCTCCCGGCCCAATGCCATACCGGGACGCTTGAATACCTTGGGACCTTCGTTGAAGTAGCGATTGATATTATCGATATCTACGAAAGAGATCTCCAAAGGAATCGTATTCAACATGGCGGTCAGCTGCGACAGGGTCAGACTGCCGCTGGGGAGGTGGATTCTGGTCTCACTACCTGTAAAAGCGTGTTCCGCAGACATGGTGTCAGCCGTAGAGGCAGTGTCGGTCAGATGTGCTTCCGCAGCCTCCCAACTATCACCCCGGATACCGAAGCATTCCGCATAATCTTTGGCATCCCGGTAAATGTGATACCATTCCTCCTCCGAGAAATTCAGTGCGCAGTTGGGGAAGAGGATATTGGATTCCTTGTAGATCATTTCTTCCATGCGGGTCAATACGGCATTCAAACGTTGTTTCCATGCATCGGTTTCTTTTTGGTCTTTTTGTTTTGCAAGGGCATTCAGTTCATCCCGGATCTCATCATCCACTGTCCACATGACCGCAGAGGGACCGCTGATCCCATATTGCACCTTCAAATGTGGATAAAGTAAGTCTCCCTTTTTGGCATAGTGGATAGCGATCTGGCGCAGCTCATTTAATGATCCGTCATTTATTGTTCCATTTTCCAGAACCTGCTTCGCGCGGGCAATCAGCTTTTCCAGTGCTGCATTTTCCAGCGTAAAAGTCTGCAGGGGATGCCCGGAGATCTGGATCAGGGCGGCAGCAGCGGAGAGCCGTTGGTCCTGTATGTCCTTAGCGTGCAATTTCTGGGCATCTGTCGCGGAACCATGGAACAGGGCGGAATGCACATCACAGAGCCGCTGCAATTCTTCGATGGAAGTACCCTCCCGCAGCAGCTCCTGCTCGGCCTGCATAATTGCGGAAGGATCCACATCCTTACATTCCCGGACGAAATCCGCCTGGACACTTTCTAGAGCTTCTCCGTGATTCAAACGTTGTAAGTAAGACTTAATCTGATCTTTCATATAAAAATTCCTCCGGAACCAGTATGCCCCGGAGGAAAGTTTGTTATTCTTTTATTTTTATGATTAATCATCGTAGTGTGTTTTGATAAATTCGCAATCCACTACCAACACATAGAAAACCGAGCCATAATGTTCACTCTCCACGATACGCCCATAATCCAGAACCGTCTTATAAGTTCCATCTTTGACAGCAAGTCGGTATTTGACATAATCATTGTATCCGTTCATGCCGGATTCTATCTGCTGCCAGATGCTTTCTTCTACCTGTGTCAGATCTTCAGGATGCACCAGATTACGGAATTGATGTTTCGTAAAATGCATAAAATCATCCAGATCCGTACATCCTGTCAGCTGAAGCATTTCCTGATTAGCATACAGGATGCGTTCATCCTCCTTTTCGGCCCGGTAGATGAAAAAGGCACCCGGCAGGTTGTCAGAAATATCCGATAATGAAAAACCAAGCTGTGTCCGTTTCGAATTGTGGAAATCCGGCCGGTAGGCCAGAGCACCATGTTTTCCCTGTAATTTTACCTCATAGAGTGCAATGTCGGCATAACGGAGAATGTCAGAGACTTTTTCTGCGTTGGTGGGGTATTCCGCATAGCCCAGGGAAATGCTGTAATTGTGTTCGACACCTTTGGCTGAAAAAGAGCGGGAAGCCTTGCTGAAAGCGTCTATCATTGGGGCAGCCTCTTCTGCGCGGCAATCCTTCAGGATAATACAGAACTCATCACCGCCATTTCTGGCAATAATGGAATTATCCGGAAAAGCCTGCACTAAGGATTGTGAAAGCTGCAATAGAACCTGATCACCGATAGTATGACCATAGACATCATTGATAAATTTAAAATTATCCACGTCAAGTAATATACCGACACAGTTTTTCTGCTTGTTTCCCTCCAGATACTCCTCCAGCTGCAAATTAAATCCGTTACGATTTAAGAGACCGGTCATAGAATCCGTCAGAGAGAGTCTGCGAAATTTTTTACGTTGCTCGTCAACGAGTAGTATAGATATCGTTAGAACCACCAGTAGTAGGATCACTGCAATGCCACATAATACTATCAGTTGTAAAAGTGTGCCATTCTTCCAGCCACCGGTGGGCATGATTTCCAGCCTCCAGTTACATCCACCCAGAGTAAAATCATAAGCAACGGGATCCATCAGAGTCTCCTCCGACTGGTCTACCACGGTATATTCATCGGTCAGAGGTGAGATGGTCTTCGATAGCCGGTATTGATAACCGAAATCGGTTAAGGCATCAGCGGAATGCTGAAAAATATCAGGAACCTTGATGATAACCATAGTCATGCCCCAAAAATAGGGAGTTCCCTTCTCATCCTGTAAAAAAACTGGATTACGGATCGAAAGGACGTGTCCTCCCTGCTCCAGCTCGAAAGGACCATGTATGATAAGCACATCATTAGCAATGCTGTAATTTACGGTCTCTCCGCGGTATTTGTCATGGATCAGGTCTATTTTACCTGCTTCGTTGCCTTCGGCGGGATAGATATCTGTTACGATGCCCCCGGGAGCCACTTGGATGCTCCGGACGTAATCTGCCATCATTCTGTCCGCAATGATATCAAATTTGTCGATTCTGCCGTCCGTACTGATCAGAAGCTGCTCCAGTGTATCCGTGATACTGATACCGGCATACAGATCTGAGATCATGTTATCACCGTAGGTTACAGCATTTAGTTCCGCAAGAGTGCGGATGTGCCTGAAGTCGTCCTGCTGTACCGCATGAGCGATCATATATAAGACAATACTGCCGATAAGAAGTATCCATAACGGCAGCAGCCATTTGGTATGAGAAAATTTGATTTTATTCCGTGTCATAGTGCTATACTTCCTTCGTATGTGTTGGCAAAATGATTTAAATTTAATTATAGCATTTTGACATTTTTTTGTATAGACATGAGAAGATATTTCATTCCGCTTCGGTCCGTGCTAAACATGTGCCACTGGCACATGGCACCCTACCCTCTACTCGCATATCGAGGGATTATCATCCCACTTTTATGCTCATATCGGGGCGTTTAGTATCATAAAAAAGAATAGAAATGTGGTACAATACTTAGGGAAAGATAATTAGTTACGAAAGAATATGTTAGGAAGCATGCATAAAAAATTATTGGGAATATCAGCTGGACAAGGAGAAGGGCAATAAGGTAATATATTATTGCATGCCGGAACGGAAAAGGAGGATTCCTCCGACGGAAGGAATCGTCTGCGGAATGGAGATTAGTATGGAATATATATCAGATGTACAGGCAAAACAGATGATCTTAGAGGTAGGCCGCAGAATGTATCAGGGCGGCTTCGTGGCAGCGAACGACGGAAATATCTCCTGTAAAGTCGGAGATAATGAGATCTGGGCAACACCTACGGGAGTTTCTAAGGGATTTATGACAGAGGACATGCTGGTAAAGCTGGATCTGGACGGGAACGTGTTGGAGGGAACGCACAAGCCTTCCAGCGAGATTAAGATGCACCTCAGAGTATTCAAAGAGAACCCGAAGGTACAAGGCGTGGTACATGCACATCCTCTGACGGCGACGGCGTTTGCCTGTGCGGGCATCAGTCTGGAAGAACCGGTGCTGATGGAAGGGGTACTGTCCTTAGGCTGTGTGCCGTTAGTACATTTTGCCCTGCCGGGCACAGAGGAAGTGCCGGAAGCGGTGGCACCCTATTGTCGGGAATACAATGCAGTACTGTTAGCAAACCACGGTGCGCTGACCTGGGGAGACAATCTCATGCAGGCATATTACCGCATGGAGACCACGGAATATTATGCGAAGATCCTGATGATGAACAACTTTATCTTAGGGAAGAAGACGTTGTTGTCTCAGGGACAGATCGACGATATTATCAAGATCCGTGCAGGATGGGGCATCACCACGGGTGGCAGACCCATCGGACCGGAGGGCGCGCAGAATCTGGAGGATATCTGCATCTCCCGGAAGCGGTGATTTGTTTTTCCGGGCATATTAGCGCGATAGCACGAATTCGTAAGTTTATGATAGAAGGTCATGTTAGAGACTTTTGCGAAAGCAGCCTCTAACAGGGCCTTCTTTTTGTGCTTTATTTGTGCAATTGCATAGAAGCAGGCAGGGGGAAAGCTTCTACAGGACACAGATTTTTCACAGAGGTATGGATGTTGATGGACAGTGGGGAATATTATCTGGATGGCATGACCCATGAAGAAGCAGAGAGTATCCATTGCCAGAGCACTGGCGGGACAGCCGGCGATCCTTCTGGCGGATGAGCCTACCGGTGCTCTGGATCAGACCAGCGGCAGAGAAGTACTGAAACTGTTCCGGGAACTGAACGATATGGGCAACACAATCGTCATGATCACCCACGACCTGGGCGTAGCACAGTCGGCGAAACGTATTGTGCGTATTGTGGATGGGCAGCTACAGGAATAATTACAATTTACGAGATATCAAATGTTGTCTTCGTTCCAGCCCCAATATTTTACGGTCTGATACTTTACATAGACATGATCCGGAGCGATGTTCATGATCTCATGAAAGATATTGCAGATCTCTGCGGTTAGTGCAGAAAAGGCAGTGGCATCTTCTCCGCCGAAAACACTGACTTCTACCATAGCCAGCGGTTCGCTGTTGCTGCCACGAAAATATAAGTTATAATTCGGCTCAAAGCCAAGCATAAGCCAGCTCTCGGATTTGCCGGGAACAATAGAGATGGCCTGTCCCAATCGGGTTTTCAGAGCCTGCTCCTGTTCAATGGAGATGGGAGTACTGATTTTGGAATTAATAAAAGGCATAAGATATCCTCCTTAAAAAATTTTATCTGTCTCTATAGTAAATCCAGAAATGGCGGGAAGCAAGTCACTTTTTTCCTTTTGATGGCTTTGGTATTTGATTTTCTGATTTTGAGCATAAAAGAGTCCCATTTTGCAAAAACTCCTGGTAACACAATGCGAAAGGCAGGAAAGAGAAATGCAGATGCGGGACGATCTTGGAATTACAACAAAACTGGAAAACGGCAAGGCTTATCTGGAATTTGTACTGCCGGAAAAGATTGGGCGTTTGCTGTCCGCTTTACAGATCGAGATCTGGGAAGAAGCGGAGGGCGAACGCCTTGTTTTTCATGGAGAATATGCTCCGGAAGAGTCAGATTGCATGACGGCGTTGCTGCTGCGGCCGCATCTGTGGGACGGCTTGCGGGATCCCTATGTCTATCTGGTGAAGGCGCAGGGAAGGTTCGGAACCGTGGAGTATGGAGAAAAGACAGGTTGCACGGAGAATGAGGAAGAATCAGATCCTGCTGAGGATATAACCGGGGCAGTGGAAGTGTATTGGCGGCAGGAACTGACCATTTATGACGTGCGTGTCGTAGATAAAAAGGGAATTCTACTCAATGAAAAAGAGTTCCTGCCACATGAAGTAGTCTACCGGCTTCCCCCGCAGATCAGTGATGCCGGGACGAGGGTGGAGCAGGTACGAAGAGATCTGGAACGGCTGGTCCGGATGGGGGTAAATGTGATCCGGCTGGAAGGAACCGGATCCGGGGCAGAGGGGCAGGATGCCCGGTCGGTGCGTGCATTTTATCATCTGTGCAGAAATCGTGGATTCCTCACTGGGGACCTGTGGATAAGACCGGAAAATCTCCCGGTGTACCGTGGATTACCCAGAGAAACGTCGAAAGAAGTGTTGCTTTCGGCGGATGGCAGGACATTGACAGAGAGATATTACTATTATCAGGCAAAGTGGAGCAGCGAACCGGTGCTCTATCCGGCACTTTCCACCCTGCATCGCCAGGAGAACGGATTACTTTCTCTGACAATTTACAGCAATCAGAAAAAAGTGGTGCTCTATGTGGACGGATTACTTTTTTTATTCCAGACGGCCACATCCGGTGATCCGGAGTTCATTTTTGAAGATATTCCTGTGGAGAAGCTGCCGCTGCATCTGGCGGTGGAGGCAGGAAATTTAAGCATTTCTCTGACCGTGTCGAAGATTTAAGGGTTGTGGTTTCACACAATTTTCACAAAGGTTTCACCTTTTCATGACATTTGAAACATATACTGATATAAGGGTGTAAAGGTTAACCGCTGTTCATGCTTGCATGATAAAGCGGTTGAATTTTACACCCGTAAAACATGAGGAAGTAGCGATTTGCGTAGCAAATCAGCGGATTCCGAATGTTTTTAGAATTGCGGGAGCAGCTTGCTGCGAAGCAATTCGGGGTATCAGTTTTGGTTACCCGTAGGTATCAGTTCTGGGTACCCATAGGTATCAGGTGGGGGATCACACCATATCAGGGAGGCAAATATGATAGAAGTAAGCAATCTTACAAAAAAATATGGTGACCATATTGCCGTAGATCATCTCTCTTTCCGTGTGGAAAAGGGTCAGATCTACGGTTTTCTTGGTCCTAACGGCGCCGGTAAATCCACGACAATGAACATCATCACGGGTTACCTGGCAGCTACGGAGGGCACTGTGACCATCGATGGCAAAGATATCCAAAAAGATCCGGAGGAGGCAAAGCGTGCCATCGGTTATCTGCCGGAGCTTCCGCCGCTGTATGTTGACATGACTGTCAGAGAATACCTGGACTTCGTGGCAGAACTGAAAAAAGTTCCGAAAAAAGAGCGGAAGCAGCAGATCGATGAGGTTATGGAAATGACACAGATCACCGATATGCAGCAGCGTCTGATCAGGAATCTTTCAAAAGGTTATAGGCAGAGAGTCGGACTGGCACAGGCGATCCTTGGATACCCGGAGGTTATTATTCTGGATGAGCCCACGGTAGGTCTGGATCCGAAACAGATCATCGAGATCCGTGATCTGATCCGCAAGTTGGGGGAGAATCATACTGTGATCCTCAGTTCCCATATTCTGTCGGAGGTCAGTGCGGTCTGCGACCATATTATGATCATAGCCCACGGTAAGTTGGTAGCCAGCGATTCTCCGGAGAATCTGCAGAAGCTTATGAGTGGTTCCATGGAACTGGACCTGGAAGTAAAGGGAAGCGCCGCTGCGGTGAAGAGTGCATTGCAGGAGATCTCACAGATCGACCGGATCGAAGAGAACACGGAGGCATCCAAAAATATTGCAAAACTGAAAGTGATCTCCAAAGAAAATGCCGACATCAGAGAGCAGGTATTCTATGCACTGGCAGAAGCAAAGCTGCCCATTTTAGAGATGACTCATGCGGAGAAGTCTCTGGAAGACATCTTCCTGGAACTGACCGAGGATGTAGCACCTACACAGTCGGAGAAGCACAAACTATTCTCAAAAAGAAAAAAGCCGGAAGCCGAAGAAACTGTAACTACAAAGGAGGCGGAATAATATGCTAGCCATTTATAAGAGAGAATTGAAATCCTATTTCCGTTCCTTTATCGGATTTTTATTTATTGCAGTCACCCTGTTTTTCCTGGGACTGTATTTCAGCGTTTATAACCTGATGAACGGATATCCTTATTTTGCGTATGTGGTATCCAGCGTTACCTTTTTATTCATGCTGACCGTGCCGATCCTGACCATGCGTATTCTGGCGGAGGAAAAGCGGAGCAAGACGGATCAGCTGATCCTGACGGCACCGGTGTCCGTAGGCGGCATCGTTATGGGAAAATTCCTGGCGCTGTTAACTATATTTGCCATTCCCGTAGTGATCATCTGCTTTTACCCGCTGATCATGGCGCAGTATGGCAGTGTTCCCATGGGAGAGGCCTATCTGTCGATCCTGGCATATTTCCTCTTCGGGATGACCGCCATTGCCATCGGTCTGTTCCTGTCTTCCGTGACAGAGAGCCAGGTCATCGCAGCAGTACTTACTTTTTTAGTATTGTTCCTGGGATATATGATGGATTCCATCTGCTCCATTATTTCCAGCACCGGCAATCTGTTGACAAAGCTGCTGCGTTGCTTTGACCTTTACACACCGTTTTCCAACCTGTTAAACGGCACGCTGGATGTATCTTCTATCGTATATTATGCATCCGTTACGGCACTGGTTCTGTTCCTGACAGTACAGTCCATTCAGAAACGCCGTTATAGCATGTCCGTGAAGAACTTAAGCTTCAGTGCCTACAGTACCGGTATGATCGCTGTAGCGGTAGCATTGGTAGTAGTCGTTAATATTATCATGGGCGAGATGCCTTCTAGCTGGACAGCAATCGACATGACCAGCCAGAAGCTCTATTCCCTGACAGATCAGACCGTTGACTATGTGAAAAATATGCAGGATGATGTGACAATCTATGTGTTGGTAAATCAGGACAATCAGGATACCACATTGGGGCAGACTTTGCAGAGATACGATGATCTGTCGGATCATATCACCGTGGAATATGTGGATCCCACCGTTAACCCGATGTTCTATACTCAGTACACCACCGGCAACATCAGCACGAACAGCCTGATCGTGGTCAGCGACAAGCGCAGCAAGGTCATTGATTACAACGATGTCTATGAGTCTTCCTATGATTTTGACTATTCGACGTACAGTTATAACACTACGACCACCGGTTATGATGGCGAAGGACAGATCACCAGTGCGTTGGATTATGTGTTAAATGACGATATGCCCAAGGTATATATGACAACAGGACATAACGAACTGAGTTTAAGTAACACTTTTACATCCGCACTGAACAAGGAAAATGTGGATTATGAGACCGTGAATCTGATGGATCTGGATGCTATCCCTGACGATGCGGCCTGTCTGTTCATCAACGGCGCCACCAGTGATTTCTCTTCCGATGACAAGGATAAGGTGATCGATTATCTGGATAATGGCGGTAAGGTCATCCTGGTGACCGGTTATACCGATGAGGAGACACCCAATATAGATGCTATCTTAAGCTACATGAATCTGAGCATTGCCAAAGGACTGGTAGTGGAGAATGATTCCAACGGCTACTACAGAAGTCCGTATTATATCCTGCCGACACAGAGCTCTGACAGCTATACCTCAGGCACCTACGGAAAATATCTGTTTCTGCCGTATTCTCAGGGCATCATCGTCCCGGAGGAAGTAAGTACCGACGAGACAGCCACCGGTGATATTACCTATGATGTATTCCTGAGCACCTCCGACAGCTCTTTTGCAAAACAGGATGTCAACAATACACAGGATTTTTCACAGAGTGAAAATGATATGAATGGTCCCTTCGCATTAGGTGTTGAGGCAGTAAAGACTTTGGATGATGGGGATGCGACACTGGTCGTGTACGGTTGCGAGCAGCTGTTCACGGATGATGCAAATTCTGTCGTCAGCGGTGCGAACCTGACTTTGTTCACCAATACATTCAGTGGGATGACAGACCATGAGACATCGGTATCCATTCCGGTAAAAAGCTATGAGGTCTCTAATCTGCTAGTGGATTCCGCACAGATTCTGTTGTTGGGCTTGTTGGTTACCATGATCCTTCCCGTCGGTTGTATGATCGCCGGATTCGTGATCTGGTTCCACAGACGGAAGAAATAATTGGGAAAGGCGTGAGTTATAGATATGAAAAAGAAACAAAGACAGATGATCGGAATGCTGCTGGCACTGGTGGTGCTGGCGGCAGTATTCCTGGGCATCCGACAGTATAATAAAAATATAGCATCCGCGACGTCCACTACCGAGGATACACAGGAGACGGTGCTGGATGTGAACTCCAATGATATTACCAGCTTCCGCTATGTATATGAGGGAGAGACCTATGCCTTTGAAAAAGAGGATGAAACATGGTACTATGCGGACGATCATTCCCTGAATCTGAACCAGGATCGGATCAAGGCGATGATCCTGAAGGTGGCACCGTTAAAGGCAGATCAGGTGATTGAAAATGTGACGGATATGTCGCAGTACGGACTGGCAGATCCGGAGCGTACCATTCAGTATGAGACTGCAGATCGCAGCGTGATCATTAATGTCGGTAATCTGAATTCCATGACCAGCCAGTATTACATTGCATTTCCCTCTGAAATGAAAGTGTATGTCGTGGCCACCAACGTGGTGACAGGCTTCAATTATACACTGGATGATCTGGTGGAAGAAACTACGGAGGAGACAGAAAGCACCGAGTCGGCAGAAACTACTGAAACAGAAATCACGGAAACAGCAGCGATGGAAGCAGATTAAGAATGCTCCCCACGAATGACAATGATGTCATTTAACCTTAATATCGTATCTTTTTGAGGCAGAATGGACAGATCCTCCCGCAGAATGAGGAAGATCGTGACCTGTTCTGCCTCTTCCATTTCTTCCACGGATTTGCCAGCGAAGCGTTTATCTACGAAGATCTCGGCAATCTCATGAATATCTGCTTCTTTAATATTAGAGAGACTGCTTTTGCGCTGGTACTGTTCCACAAAACCGGCACTGATGATACCGGTGGGGATAGCCACAGCACCGACACCGAGATAGGCGATACAGATTGCCATGATCCGGCCAAGCGTGGTGATGGGATAGATGTCTCCGTAGCCTACGGTGAGCAGCGTTGACATGCTCCACCAGATGCCGCTGAAAGCGTTGCGGAATACTTCCGGCTGGGAATCATGCTCCACACTGTACATGCACAGACTGCTGGCGAGCATCAGGATCAGTACGATGAACACGGAGGAAATGATCTGATTGCGTTTTTCATATAATACCGTAGTGATAACATTGAAGGAATCATACCGTGCATTCAGGCGGAACAAATGGAAGATCCTCGCCACCCGCAGCATCCGGAAGATGACCATGCCGGACAGGAAGAAAAAGGGTAAAATTGTCAGCAGGTCGATAATGCCGTCGAAGGAGATCAGAAACCGCAGTCGCGAGCGGAGCTCGCTTTTATCAGGATATAGATAGTCCGCAGTCCAGATCCGCAGAATATATTCCACACAGAAGATCAGAATAGTGATAACCTCGACCACGTGAAATATCGGAAATAAAAGAGCAAGCTCATCAAAGGTTTGCAGAAAAGTCACCAGAATATTTGCACAGATAACGATAGCAATAAAAATATCAAAGAGCCGGCTCAGACGGTTACTTTTGTCACCGATCTGGATGATGTTAAATACTTTTTTCTTCATGTTGAATCCTCAATGTTTTTTGGGGCAGCGCCAGTGAATGCTTGTGATTCCATCATACGGAGGTGGAAGAGGAAAGTCAAGAAATGCAGTGACAGAATCCGTCAACTTTCTTAAAAACAGTCATATATTATAGTAAATCCAAATACAATGAAAGGATACAAAAATATATGGCTAGATTTACGAACCAGGCACAGCTTCGCTATGGAAATGAGATTACAAACTCCAATATAGCAGTGGGTGAGATCACGGAGGTATTGTCTGCAACTAAGACAGCAGTGCGGGATACCTACGGGCAGAATGAAAATGTGACGTATGTGATCAGCATTGTGAACTCAGGCACTACAGCATTTAATGGAATTACAGTAACGGATAATCTGGGAGAGTATTTGTTTAATACCAGAGAACTGACACCTCTGACGTATATTCCGGGGACCGTAAAATACTATGCAAACGGAATTTTACAGGCAACACCGGCTGTAACGGCAGGCCCTCCTCTGACAATCACGGGAATTACCGTGCCTGCGGGAGGTAATGTGACACTTACCTATGAGGCTGAGGTGAACTCTTATGCACCGTTGGCAGCAGAGGCTTCCATTACGAATACAGCGACGATTGCCGGGGCAGGGGTCACTCCTGTTACTGTGAACGAGACAGTAAATGCGGTAAGCGGACCGCTTCTTACGATCACAAAGTCCGTCAGTCCCGTACCCGTGACAGAGAATGGAACATTGACGTATACGTTCCTGATACAGAATCTGGGGAATACGGCAGCAGATGCAGCTACCGGTGTCGTGATCACAGATACCTTTAATCCCGTATTGGAGAATCTGACTGTGAATTTTAATGGAACTGCATGGGCAGAGGGAACAAACTATACGTATGATACGACTACCGGATTATTTACCGGAACTGCAGGAGGTATTACGGTACCTGCAGCGACTTACACCCAGGATCCCGTTACAGGAGCGTGGGGGATCAATCCCGGCGTCAGCACGCTGGTGATCTCCGGAACCGTATAAGGGCTGTCGCCGTATAAATCTAAAATAAAAAGTCACTGGAAGTACATAAATGTCCTTCCGGTGACTTTTTATTTTATCCTTGCATGGCTTGTAGCTTAGCCAAAGTATCTCTTTAACAGACCCTCAAATGCCTTGCCATGTCTTGCCTCATCACGAGCCATCTCATGAACGGTGTCATGGATAGCATCCAGGTTCAGAGCCTTGGCTCTCTTAGCCAGATCAAACTTACCTGCGGTTGCACCGTTCTCGGCATCTACTCTCATCTCCAGATTCTTCTTGGTGGAATCGGTTACGACTTCACCTAACAGCTCAGCGAATTTTGCAGCGTGCTCAGCTTCTTCGTAAGCAGCCTTCTCCCAGTACAGACCGATCTCGGGATAACCTTCTCTGTGAGCTACTCTTGCCATTGCCAGATACATACCAACCTCAGAGCATTCGCCCTGGAAGTTCGCACGCAGATCTGCAATGATATCCTCGGGAGCACCCTTCGCTACACCTACTACATGCTCAGCAGCCCAGGTCTTACCTTCCTCCTGCTTGGTGAACTTGGAAGCGGGAGCGTGACAGATGGGGCACTCTGCGGGAGCCGCATCTCCTTCATAAACATAACCACATACCTGACATACATACTTTGCCATAATTTTTTCTCCTTTTCTCAAATGAAATGTTTTGTTTTAGTTTTCTCTTTTTGCGTGTGCTTTATCAGCACAAATATATTATGGAACGAAGTCTGCTTTCATTCAGAAAACTAGGACTCCGTAGCAATCCTGGTACAGGCGGGACAAGAGCCGTAGAAATAAGTGACATGTCCCCGGATCCGGCCGTCAAATCTCTCTCCGGCTGTCTCCATGATGGAATCAATACTATCCATGTCCAGATCAATGACGCTTCCGCATTCCGTACACACGAAATGATAATGTTCGGAAGTATCGGCATCAAAATGGTCAACACCGTCACCGACCCGGAGTCGTAAAATCTCTCCCATGTCCGACAACAGAGTCAGATTACGGTAGACGGTACCGAGACTTAAGTTCGGATCCTGCTGCTTCAGATTAGAATAGATCACATCAGCGGTAGGGTGATCCTTGCGTCCCATGAGAAAGGATTTGATCATTTCCCGTTGTCTGCTTCGTTTCAGTGCCATGATAAGCCCCTTTCTCAATAATAGTAATGATTACTGTTTCTTATAAGCTTATTATACATGATGTGAGAATAATGTCAACAGAAAAATGAAAAAATTTTGTTTATATTTTTTTAATGATATTCTTGCTTCCTTTATACACAGAAGGTAGGAATCATGCTATAATGAGCGAAAGTAAAGTATAAAACACGCGCAAACTTGTGCTACACAGTGTACTAAAGTCACGGAAAGTTTGCAGGTTGCTGAAAGGCAAGAGTAATATGAAATTTAAAACCAGACTTCGTGTAACATTTATAAGTATTATATTACTTCCGCTGTTGCTGACGATCATGGCGTTTGTGATGATTGCCATTTACCTGATGAATTACTCTCAGGGTTTCAGCCTGACGGATATTGATTATTCCATGATGTCGGAGAATTTCAGGGAATTCACCAACACCACGGATCAGGCGTATTATGTGCTGCTGGACCAGGTGAAGGAAGACAGCAGCAGGCTGGAAGATAAAGAATATCTGGATCATATTAATGAGGAGGTATCGCGGAAGTCTACTTACATTATTGTAAGAAAAGGTGATAAGATGTATTATGCCGGCAATAAAGATGCCGCACAGAAGATTTTTGAAAAACTGCCTGCCTACGGTGAAGAGAATCTGTCGGATGACAGCGGATATTTCTACAATGAACTGGAGAAGTATGTAAAACAGATTGATTTCACTTTCCGGGATGGAACACCGGGCAGCGTATTTATCGTCACGAAGGTCAATTCGCTGATCTCGAGACATCTGCTGATCGATATGTTCGTGGCTATCATAGTGATCCTGATCTTCACCAGCCTGATGCTGACCCAGTGGATCCACAAGGGCGTATTTGAACCCATCAATGAGCTGAATGTGGCAATGCGCAAGATCAAGGAAGGCAACTTTGATTATGTTCTGGAGACAGATGCCAAGGGTGAGATCGGTGATCTCTACCGCAATTATGAGGACATGCGTTTACGGCTGAAGGAATCCACGGAAGAGAACACCCAGCATGAGAAGCAGAACAAAGAGCTGGTCAGCAATATTTCCCATGATCTGAAGACCCCTATCACAGCCATTAAGGGTTATGTGGAAGGAATCATGGACGGTGTGGCAGATACGCCGGAGAAGATGGATAAATACATCAAGACCATCTACAATAAAGCCATTGATATGGATCGTCTGATCAACGAGCTGACCACTTATTCCGGAATTGATAATAACCGGATCCCGTACAATTTCCACCGGATCAACGTGGCGGATTATTTCGGCGACTGTGTGGAAGAAGTCGGACTGGATCTGGAGCAGCGGGGTATCAAGCTGAACTATTCGAATCTGGTATCTCCTGACACAGCTGTCATCGCGGATCCGGAGCAGATGAAGAAGGTCATCAATAATATTATCAGTAACAGCGTAAAATATATGGACAAGCCCAATGGGCACATTGATATCCGTATTCTCGACGAAGTGGATGCTATCCGGGTAGAGATCGAGGACAACGGCAAGGGAATCGCGCAGAAGGATCTGCAGAAGATCTTTGAGCGGTTCTACCGCACGGATGCTTCCCGCAATTCCGCCCAGGGCGGCAGTGGCATCGGACTTTCTATTGTGAAGAAGATCATCGAGGATCACGGTGGCTATGTATGGGCAACAGCCAAAGAGGGTGAAGGCACCTGTATGCATTTTGTCCTGAGAAAATACATTGAACTGCAGCCGGGTGGAACCAAGTAATGAATAAGGAATCAATAAGGAATGAAACAGAAATAGCATGATAACCGATGATGCAAGGACATTCTGTAAATGGAGGGTAAATTATGAGTAAGATTTTAATTATTGAAGATGAAGTAGCAATTGCAGATCTTGAGAAGGATTATTTGGAGCTCAGTGATTTCAAGGTAGATATCTGCAATACCGGAGATGAGGGACTGAAGACCGCTCTGACAGGCGATTATGATCTGATCATTCTGGACCTGATGCTGCCCGGCATGGACGGCTTCGAAGTATGTAAGAAGATCCGCGAGGAGAAAAATATTCCCATTCTCATGGTATCAGCGAAGAAGGACGACATTGATAAGATCCGCGGCCTAGGGTTGGGGGCGGACGACTATATGACCAAACCTTTCAGCCCCAGTGAGCTGGTAGCCCGCGTGAAGGCGCACATGGCCCGTTATGAGAGACTGGTGGGAACCAACCAGAAGCAGCAGAATGATATCGTGGAGATCCGCGGTATCCGTATTGATAAGACTGCAAGACGTGTCTATGTGGACGGTGTGGAGAAGACGTTTACGACCAAAGAGTTTGATCTGCTGACGTTCCTGGCGGAGCATCCGAACCATGTATTTACCAAAGAAGAATTGTTCCGTGAGATCTGGGATATGGATTCTATCGGTGATATTGCCACCGTTACCGTGCACATCAAGAAGATCCGTGAGAAGATTGAAAAAGATACTGCAAAACCTCAGTATATCGAGACCATCTGGGGTGTGGGCTACCGATTTAAAGTATAAAAGAAGAAAAATAAGATCAGAAGAGAACTCCTATGATGGATTCGGCAACAAACTGTCTCCAATAGGAGTTTTTTATCTAAAAGTGTGTTATAATCATAACATTGCGGATTGCACCCGTGAAATTTGATTAGCGATTCCACTGATGAGATAAAGCATCGGCGGAATGGAGTGTGTTATGAACAGTAAAAAAATAATACAGTTGTCTACGACACAGAAGATCATGCTTAGCTTTCTGTGTGCCATATTAGTGGGTAGCTTCCTGCTGGCATTACCCATCAGTTCAGCTACCGGAGAAGCGGTTCCTTATATAGATGCTTTATTTACGGCTACCACATCCATATGTGTGACCGGTCTGGTGACGGTTCCCACATATTCCACATGGAGCGTCTGGGGACAGATCGTGATCCTGTTTCTGATCCAGTTGGGAGGTCTGGGAGTCATTACGGTCATGTACGGTGTGATGATGGGACTGCACAGACGACTGGGACTGGGTAACCGGTGGATGCTGCAGGATGTATTTAATCTGAATAATATCTCCGGAATCGTGAAATTCCTCCGCAAGGTTCTCATAGGTACTTTGGTGGTGGAGGGATGCGGAGCTCTTTTGTACATGACAGTATTTGTGCCGGAATACGGACTCAGAGGCATATGGATTTCGATTTTTAATGCCGTATCTGCCTTCTGCAACGCAGGAATGGATATTATGGCGGAAGACAGTCTGTGTGGCTATGTATTTCAGCCCATGGTCAATCTGGTCACGATGTTGCTGATCATATTGGGAGGCTTAGGCTATATCGTCTGGTGGGATGTACTGCGGGTTTTGAAAAATATCCGGAGCCAGAAGCTCAAATGTTTCAGACTGCTGACGCTTCACAGTAAAATAGCACTCACGGTGACAGGAATACTTATAGTAGTGGGAGCGGCGGCATTTTATATTTTTGAATACAATAATCCTCTGACGATGCAGGATTACACGGTGCCGCAACGGATCTGGGCATCCCTGTTCCAGGCAGTAACTACGCGAACCGCAGGTTTTGCCACGATTCCACAAGAGGATCTGACCAATACCTCTGCGATCATTTCGGTGCTTTTGATGCTGATCGGCGGCTCTCCGGTGGGAACCGCAGGAGGAATGAAGACAGTTACGATCGCAGTGCTGCTGGTATCTATGTTTGCCACCATAGGTAATAAGGAGGATGCAGAGCTTTTTGGGAGAAATATTCCGAAGCAGGCGGTGAATAAATCGGTAGCAGTTGTAGGTATGTTTTTTATCATTGCGTCGTTGTCCACAATTCTTTTATCTGTAGTGACAGATGCGGATGTGATAGATATTGTGTATGAAACAGTGAGTGCCACAGCTACTGTGGGATTAAGCAGGAACCTGACTTCCATGCTGAATCTTTGGGGAAAACTGATTATTATCGTGACCATGTATCTGGGAAGAGTCGGCCCCATATCTCTGGTAGTGGCATTCAGCACGCAGAAAAAGAACAAAAATATTGTGAAGAACCCGACAGAAGAGATCAGCGTCGGATAAAGCAGATCGAAGCAACAGGAAGGAAGAGACTATGGGAATCAATCAGACCTATGCAGTATTTGGACTTGGAAGATATGGAAGAAGTGTGGCGAAGGAGTTGGCAGAGAACGGCGCAGAGGTGGTGGCGGTAGACAATAGAGAGGCAGTTGTCAATGCGGCAATCTCAGAGATTCCATACTGTAAATGTGCAGATGTTACAGATCCGGAAGCGTTGAGACAGATCGGTATTGCGAATATTGATGTGGTCATTGTGACCATGGCAAATCATCTGGAAGCCAGTGTTATGGCAACCATGCTGTGTAAAGAACTGGGCGTAAAGACCGTTATCGCCAAATGCGCCACTGAGATAAACTGCAAGATCCTTACGAAAGTAGGAGCAGACCGTGTAGTATTCCCCGAGAGTGAGTCAGGGATCCACCTGGCCAAAAATCTGTTAAGCTCCGGTTTCATGGACATTATCGAATTGTCCCAGGATGTGTCTATGGTGGAAATGGAAGTCAAACAGCAGTGGATCGGGAAGAACCTGATCGAGCTGAATCTGCGGAAAAAATATTCCATTAACGTGGTGGCGATCATCGAAGGAAAAAATGTAAATACCAATATCGATCCGGAAGAACCTCTGACACAGGATATGCGGCTGATCGTTATTGCCAACCGGGCAAAACTCAATAAACTGAAATAGAATAGCTGCGAGCTATAAAAAAGTGAAACTTCTGACGGTGCACTTGAGCACAAGACAGAATGTTTCACTCTTTTTTTATACGGTGACAGCCATCTGGAAAGCTGTAAACAGGTGATCAGTTATCTGCCCGGAAAGTATTCTCATTAAAGGCACCCTGCTGCTTAGCCACGATAGTGGTACATACGGCATCACCGGTGATATTGACAGCGGTACGCAGCATATCCAGGATACGGTCGATACCCATGATCAGTGCAATGCCTTCGGTAGGCAGTCCCACGGAGGTCAGTACCATGGACAGGGTGACCAGACCGACACTGGGGACACCGGCAGTACCAATGGAAGCGATCGTCGCAGTAGCAATGACAGTAGCAATGGCAGCCGGGGTCAGAGGAATACCGTAAGCCTGTGCTATGAAAACAACTGCTACGCCCTGCATAATGGAAGTACCGTCCATGTTAATGGTGGCACCCAGAGGAATCGTAAAGGACGAAATCTGTTTGGAGACACCGATTTTTTTATACAGAGTGTCGATAGACAGAGGGATCGTCGCATTACTGGTGGAAGTGGAGAAGGCAAAGGTCATAACCGGGAAGAACTTTTTAATAAACTTAAAAGGATTCAACCGGGTGAAGGCAAACAGCATGACCTGATATACCACGAAACACTGTACTGCCAGTGCCAGAATGACGCTTCCCATATACTTCAGCATAGGCACAAAAGCGTCGAAGCCGATACCTGCGAAGGTCTTGGCGATCAGGCAGAAGACACCGACAGGGGCTGCTTTCATGACTGCAATCGTCATTTCCATCATAATGTCATTGAACTGACTGAAAAAGTTCGCCACAGTGGAGACCCGGTTGCCCATGGCAGCCAGAAGAATGCCGACAAATAAAGCAAAGAAGATGATCGGCAGCATATCTCCGGCGGACAGAGAGGTAAAAATATTTTTCGGAATAATATTCAACAACGTCTCCGCAAAATCTACCTGGGTGGTCGCGACTTCGGTGGCATCCTCCGGCAACGCAATATTTAAACCGACGCCGGGATTGATCAGACTGGCAATACCCAGTGCCACGCAGATCGCCAAAGCAGTGGTGCACAGATAGAACAGGATCGTTTTCACACCCACAGTTCCCAACGTTTTCGTGTCACCGATGGCCATGGCACCGCAGACCAGGGAGCAGAATACCAGAGGAACCACCAGCATCTGCATCAGGCGGATAAAACCGTTGCCCAGTACATAGAGAATACCGTTGATCAGAATCGTATCTCTAAAGTACCCTTCCGGCATATAATAATGGATCAGCACACCACATACCGCACCGGTTAACAGGGCGATAAAAATTTTGGTGGACAGCCCGAGTTTTTTCTTTTCTTTTTTGTGTTTTTCCACTATTCCAGTCCTCCGGTTTCTTTCATGTAGGAAGCCAGTGTCTCTCTCCAGCCACTGGGTTCTTCGATGCCGGTGAGACGCAGCATCATATTGTCCAGTACGGAATATTTCTCCGGGGTGCCGTCTTTTACTGTGACGGTAAGCCGGTCCTCTTTTCCGGCAAGACGCAGGATCTCTTTCGCGAATTCCAGGCGTGTGCAGGAACCGCCGCCGCATACGGCGTGATAGATACCGTAATGATCGTTGTCGATGAAAAATTTTACCACGCGTGCAAGCTCTGCAGCGGAGGTAGGTACCGCACGGTCGTTGTTTAGCAATTCCATTGTGGATACCTGAGGGTCCGCGGCAGCTTCGAGTACTTCATTCAAAAAGTCTTTGCCGATGCCATAGATCCAGGAACTGCGGATAATGACATAGCGGGTCATCAGCTGGATGACGAATTTCTCTCCGGCGTATTTGGATTTTGCAAACAGTCCTACGGGATTTACATCATCGAACTCATTATAGGGTGTGTCGGATGCGCTGGAAAATACATCATCCGTAGAGATCTGTATGAGTTTTGCCTGAATGCTCTCCGCAGATTGCGCAAGATTCCTCGCACCTACGGCGTTTACCTTGTAAGCCATATCTGTCTCCGACTGCGCTGCACCGGCGGAAGGATGATATCCTGCACAGTTGATGACGACATCGGGACGATTGCGGTGCATGAACAGGGAAACTGCATGTTCATCCGTGATATCCAGCTCGTCCTTATCGGTTTCGTATAATTCATATTCCATCATGTCTAACAACCTGATCAACGCCTGCCCCATGTGACCGAGGGAACCGACGATCCATATTTTTTTCATTGTGATATAACCTCCTGCAATTTGTGTGTAACTGAGAACTGTATAACAAGTATATCATAGGAAAGATTCCCCGGAAAAGAGAAAATTAAAAAGAGAGAGAAACTCCATAAAAATTGATATTAACAGGGAGAAAAGGATTTGCTATACTAACACAGAGAGCAGAATCCGAAGGAAAAGCTCAGGATATATTTGACAGACAAAATCTGGAAAGGCAGGGAGTTTATATGGCAAAATTACGTCTGGGTGCATTGGAAGCCGGCGGTACAAAAATGGTTTGCGCTATTGGGGATGAGAATGGTACAATTTATGAACAGGTATCGATTCCTACAACTACGCCTAAGGAGACGATTCCTAAGATGATCGCTTATTTTAGGGACAAGGGGATTGATGCATTGGGAATTGCCTGTTTTGGGCCCATTGAGCTGGACAGAGATTCCGAAAAATACGGTTATATCACAACCACGCCAAAGCTGGCCTGGAGGGACTGCGATATTGTGGGGCAGATGCAGGAGGCACTTCATTGCCCCGTGGGATTTGATACGGATGTGAATGGTTCCGTCCTCGGCGAAGTGACCTTCGGACAGGCACAAGGGAAAAAGTGTGTCATGTATCTGACCATCGGTACGGGTGTCGGCGGTGGTATTTATAGTAACGGAGAGCTGCATCACGGAATGCTCCATCCGGAGACCGGACATGTGTTGATCACGAAGCGGACCGCGGATACTTATGCCGGAAGATGTCCTTATCATAAGAATTGTCTGGAAGGGCTGGCGGCAGGCCCTGCTATCGAAGAACGCTGGGGCAGGAAAGCAGTGGACCTGACAGATTGCCCGGAAGTATGGGACCTGGAGGCAGATTACATTGCTCAGGCGCTGACCGGCTATGTCATGACGGTATCTCCGGAAATGATCATTTTAGGCGGCGGTGTCATGCACCAGGAGCAGTTGTTCCCGCTCATCCGCAAGAAACTTAAGGAATATATCAATGGCTATATCGTAACGGATGAACTTGCAGACATGGAGCATTATGTGGTGCCGGCATCTCTTCACGATGATCAGGGCATCATGGGATGCCTGGAGCTTGCAAGAAGAGCTCTTGAAAACGATCATTGATAGGGCAGTTGTTTACGATATTGCAGCGGAGACATCTGATATGTCCTATGAAAGCAGCGGATAAAATGACTCACGTTGGGGAAGCCGGACTGCAGGGCAACCTCTGTAACCGGCAGAGAGGTGCTCTCTAACAGATGGCAGGCATGGGTCAGCCTCAGATGCATCAGGTATTGCGTCAGAGTCAGATGAAAATGCTGCTTAAAATAGCGGGACAAATATTTTTCGGATAAATGAAATTGCTCTGCCAGGGTTTCCAATCGAAGGGGTTCCGTGTAGTTATACTGCAGATAAGTCAGTATCTCACGCTGCATCGGATCGTTCCTTTTGGAGCCCATTGGGTTAATGGTTCCGCAGAAAGCAATTTTTTGGATAAGTGACAACAATAAAATACGTAATCGGAAATGCCCGCTCAATGTATTTGGAAGCTGTCTGACAGACAGGATCTCACGGATGAGAGAAATGATGTCAGGACAGCTTTTTTCGTGGGAAAGATTATGATGCAAAAGCAATTCATGGTTACGCAAGGGAAGGAGAAACTCCGTTTCCAACAGATCATCCGTCTGAAAGGAAATAAATTCCAGTGGAAACAGCAGGGTATGATAGTCTACGCCCGGAATTGCGGAACCCATAAAATGAAGCTCACCGGGATTTACAAAATAGACGGAGCCGCCGGCCGCTTCGTATTCTTCTCCTTCAATGATGATCTTAAGAGAGCCGGAGCGGACATATATGATCTCGACCTCCGGATGCCAGTGGACAGGAATCTGAAAAAAAGCAGGCATATCGTGCAGGTGATAACAGCTAAAAGGAAATTCTTTTGTTCCGTGAATGCGTTCTTCTCTTAATTCAGGGTACATAGGCAGGCCTTTCTGTGAAGTGGAGTAGAGGATATTATGGTCAGATTACTATAAAAGTAGAAATAAGTCAATTTTCTGTGGTAAAAATGCAAGTTTTAGGAAAGATAAAGTAGTAATATGTAAAAATTGAAGAGACTATTCGGAATAGTATTCTGAATAGTTGTAAAATGAAAATGCAAATTTTTAGGAACCGCAGAAAGGATATAAAACCTACGATGGAAGGACAGAATAAGTCATTATTTCAATTATTTGTACCACTGTGTCTGGAGACGATCTTTTACATGTTGTCCGGAATGGTGGATACCTTAATGCTTTCTTCTGTGGGAGATCAGGCAGTCGGAGCAGTCGGAACAGCAAATACTTATATCGGTGTATTTATTATTATGTATTCGGTAGTTTCTATGGGAATGCTGGCTGTGATGACACAGAATATCGGTGCGGGCAGACCGGGGATCGCCTGTCAGGCAAAGACTCTGGGATTATGGTTTAATGGGATCCTGGGTGTTGTGATGTCTGTGTTTTTGTTTTTCTGTTCCGATGGGATTCTGTATGTGGTAGGTATTGCACCGGCATTGAAGGAGCCTGCCGTACAATATCTGCGGATCGTAGGAGGCGGAAGTATACTGAACGCAATGATTCCCATACTGGCAGGATATCTGCGTGCATTTGGATATACGAAACAGCCTCTGATCGCAACTGTGACAGGTAATATTTTGAACTTTATATTAAATGCCGTGTTTCTGTTTCGTTTCCACCTCGGCGTGCAGGGGGTCGCATCCGCAACAGTGATCTCCAAAGTAGTGAATCTGATATTGATAGTGATCTTTGTACGGCGGCTGATCCCTGCAAAAAAATATTCGGAGAGGGTAAATTCCGGAGAGATTTTGCGGAAGATCATCCGGATCGGATTGCCGTCTGCTTTGGAAAATATTATTTATAATGTAGCGATGACACTGGTGATCCGTTTTCTGAACCAGATGGATACGGAGGGAATCAATGTGGCTGCCCGCTCCTATACGGCACAGATCACGAATTTATCCTTCTGTGTGGGAAGTGCACTTGCCCAGGCGAATGCTATTATGACCGGATGGTACATGGGTGCGGGAAAATATGAAATATGTGATAAGCAGACTAAAAAATCTGCGGCGATCGGAGCGGTACTGGCGATGGGAACAGAATTTTTGTTTGCAGTCAGTGCCCCGGTACTGATCTCTTTTTTCACGCAGGATAAAAGTATGGTAGAACTAGTGCAGAAGCTGATGTTTATTGATATTGCCCTGGAAGCCGGACGAGTAACAAATCTGGTATACGGAAATGCACTGAAAACCAGTGGAGATGCTGTATTTCCGGTGATCCTCGGAGCTATTTTCATGTTTTTGTGTGCAGCGGGAGGAACGTATCTGCTGGGGATACAGCTGCATCTGGCAGTAGTGGGTGCTTATATCGGTCTGACAGCAGATGAATGCTGCCGTGCGGTCGGCATGATGATGCGCTGGCGGAGCGGAGCATGGAAGAAAAAAGGATTGATCGAAGATTGATGGAATTGCAATAACGGAATGTAGCTTTTTTATCTGCCCAAACGTATTATAAGTATAAGGCTTGGAGCGAAAGCCTCGTCAGGAAGATACAGGAGAGGGAAGATGGAGAGAAAGACGGCAGAGGAAGTGATCCGGGAGTACTATAAGACGGTATACCGGCTGGCTTTTGCCCGGATGGGCAGACGGGAGGATGCAGAGGAGGTCACACAGGAGGTATTTTTACGTTTTTTACATAAGGCACCGGAATTCACTTCCGCAGAGCATTGCAAGGCATGGCTGCTGCGGGTGACTGTAAATTGCTGCAATTCGTTGTTGCGCTCTGCCTGGAGACGAAAGGTGGGAGAACTGACAGAGGAGATTCTGTTTGAGGAAACGGAGGATTTGCTGCTCTATCGGGAATTGCAAAAACTTCCGGAAAAATACCGGCAGGTCCTTCATTTATTTTATTATGAAGAAATGTCGGTGGCACAGATCGCAGGCTTGCTTCATAGGAAGGAATCCACGATACGGACACAGTTGACAAGAGCGAGAGCAATGCTGAAGGAGGTGCTGGGTGATGACTATGCAATTTAAGGATACGTATCGGGAATGGAATGAAAAAGTACAGCCGTCCGAAGAGCTGCTTTCGAGACTGCTTACAGAGGCTTCGAAAGTAACAGAGGCATCAGGAATCTCTGCGGCAGAAGAGTCAGCGAAACGGCAGAAAAAGCGGAATGACAAGGTACAGGAAAACAAGATACAGGGTAAGCAGAACCATAACAGACGATGGGGCAGAGGGGTTGCTTGGGCATCAGGATTTCTGCTTGTCATAAATGTAAGTCTCCCGGTGCTGGCCGGAACCTTTCCAACAGTCTATGAGCTGATGTATCTGGTATCTCCGGCTGTGGCGCAGTTCTACCAACCGGTACAGCTGTCAGATGAGTATGACGGTATCCGCATGGAGGTGGTAGCGGCATACATTCATGAAGAGACAGCGGAAATTTACATTACCTTACAGGATGTGGAGGGAGACCGGCTGGACGAGACCACGGATCTCTATGATAGTTATTCCATTCATATGCCGTACAGTGCCATGGGGAACTGTCAGAAGGTGGGATATGATCCGAAGAGTGGCATACTTACTTATCTCATTACTGTGACGCAGGAGAATGGCCGCAAGATCGAGGGAGAGAAGCTGACATTTTCCGTAGGAGGGTATCTTGGACGGAAGCAGGAATATGAAAAAATAGAGATTCCCATAGACCTGACACAGGTGACAGAAGGCTCTTACCAATATGTTGACACTCCTGCCAGGGGAGGAACCTTGACGGGTTACAGTGGACTTACGGTAATTATGTCAGAAACCGGGACAACGGGAAAGGAGGCGCAGGGGTATCCTGTGTTGGCGCCGCAGCCGGCGGATCCTGATTTCCCCATAGAGGGTGTGAAACTTACCGGAATCGGATATGTTGAGGGGAAACTGCATATTCAATATGCGGTGGAAAATGCTTTGAATAATGACAACTATGGTTTCTTTTTTCTGCAAAATGAAGCAGGAGAGATGCTGCAGGAAGCGGGAAGCATCAGCTTCTATGAGGGAAGCGGTAAGAAACGAATGGATTATAGAGATTCTGTATTTCTGATCCCACAGGGAGAATTACAGGATTATCGGTTATATGGGGATTTTGTGATATCGGAAGGTTTTCATGAAGGAAACTGGCAGGTGACATTTCCTATCAAAGAAATATAAAAAATACGGGATGTGCATTCTCTTGCTTTTCGTAGCTTATCATAGCATAGCGCATTTTTTATAATTAAAATATTGACAATATGAAAAAATGTGTTATAGTTCTAAATGCAAATGCAACTCATTTGCATTTAGAACAAATATATGATTAAGTATTCATTTGATAAAGAAAGTATGGAAAGGTAAGAGTTATGTCGGAAGTTATTTTAGATACTTTAATAGATGGTATAAAGCTGGTGCCGTTTTTGTTCCTGACCTATCTGGCTATGGAATATATGGAGCATAAGGCCGGCGAGAAGACCACACATATGGTGCGTAAAGCAGGTAAAATGGGGCCGTTGATCGGTGGCGTGGCAGGTGTGCTGCCTCAGTGTGGATTCTCGGCAGCAGCATCCAACTTATATGCAGGCAGGGTGATCACCCTGGGAACACTGATAGCCATTTATCTGTCCACCTCTGATGAGATGCTGCCGATCCTGATTTCGGAGAAAATGGATATCCGCTTTGTACTGGGTGTGCTGGGAGCGAAAGCAGCCATTGGTGCCATAGCCGGATTTGTGATCGATCTGTTGGTCCGGGAGAGGAAGATGCACCCTCATGACCATGTTCACGGGCATGAGGAAAATGATCATGAAGAGGAAGAGCACATTCATGAAATCTGTGAGCATGAGAACTGTCATTGTGAAGAGGATGGCATTTTTCTGTCTGCGGTAAAACATACGCTTCAGATTACCTTTTTCATTATAGTCATTGGATTTGTTCTGAACACAGCACTGCATTTTGTGGGAGAAGATGTTCTGGCCGGTCTGATCCTGAACCGTCCCGTACTGGGACCTGTGCTGGCAGGATTGGTGGGACTGATCCCCAACTGTGCAGCATCTGTGACCATAACGCAATTGTATATCAGTGGTGTGATCAGCCTTGGAGCCATGATGTCCGGATTGTTGGTAGGTGCGGGAGTAGGACTGCTGGTGTTGTTCCGCGTGAATCCGGATAAAAAGGAAAATCTGAAAATCGTGGGAATTTTATATGTGATTGGCGTTTTGACAGGAATTGTGATAAACTGGTTGTAGGCACGAGCAGTGCCAAAATTGAGAGCTGACTCTTTGACTGCTTGCAGGCATAAGAGGCAGATCCAATTTTGATAGGGCGACGCCCGTCCAGCGAGGGAACGCAGGGCGTTACCGAGCTGAGCAGCACTGCGGATGCTCCGGATCGCAATATAAAAGGACAGATATCTATGGAAGAACATAAATGTGAACACAATGATATTTCTTATCCTAAGGGATTGAAATGGACCAAACAGAGAAAATGTGTGTATCAGGTGCTGGAGGAAGCGACCGAGCCTCTCAGCGCCGTACAGATTTACAATCGTATTGAGAAAGAACACGAAGGCAGTGATTATGCTGTATCCACGATCTACCGGATCCTGGCAACATTTGAAGAACACGGAATGGTAGAGAAGACTACGTTCATGGGAGACGGTACCGTAGTATACGAATTGAACCGCGGGGAGCATACCCATTATGCGGTCTGCCTGGAATGTCATAAGCGGATTCCGCTACCCAGCTGCCCCTTTGCACATGTGCATTTAGAGCAGGATACCGGAGATTTCACTGTCACCGGACACAAATTAGAGCTGTACGGCTACTGCAAAAAGTGCCAGGAAGCCCGTAAAAAACAGTAATTTCACCTATTGTACAAATAAATCGAAAAAAATATTTAAATTTTTTTCAAAAAGTACTTGCATTCTTGAAAACCATGTGATAATATATGTCTTGTCGTTGCGGGAGATACAACAACGACACAGAAAATGCACCGCTAGCTCAGTTGGTAGAGCACCTGACTCTTAATCAGGGTGTCCAGGGTTCGAGCCCCTGGCGGTGCACTCGAGAGAACTGTTTTTGGAGACTTAGGAGCTCCGGGGACGGTTCTTTTTTTGCTTTTATTTTGTCGGACAAACTACTTTACAAAGCCGGGACCCCGTGTTATATTGAAATTAGCCAAAGAGAGACTAATGTCTAACTTCAAGACGCAGAAAACCCCGGGATGCGACCCCGGGGCTTTTTGTTGCCAGGCTGACTGTTGCTATTCATCACCGTCCAGCCATTTGCATATGTAGTAGCCGACTACACTTGCTATAACGGAGATAATAAAAGAGACTAATAACTCCAAGACGCCACCTCCTTCCTGCTGGAAAGAGTCAACAGCAAGCCAATTATATCACACGGTTCTTGTAGCGTAAACCGCCAAAAAACGACTTAAAATACCTATTGGGAGTCTTTTCTCTTAATCAGGGTGTCCGGAGTTCAAATCTTTGACGGATCCATATTCTCTTAAGGGGAGAACGGAAACCGAAATGGCAACCTTTCCACAGTCTGGTTGGAAACGGGAAACGATATAGATGAGGAACACTACAGAAAAATTGTTAATAGTTCTGTACATGAAGGATTCACGATATTTGAAATTGATGAGTGAGGGGAATACTATGAATGATGCAATAGCAATGATGTTTTCAATTTTAATTGTCATGTTCGGGTACCTGGTATTTAAGATATTGACAGATCAGTCCGAACCAACGACTACCAGCACCAGGAAACGGAGAAAGAAGAAGGGGACAGGTAAGCCGGTTATCAATAATAACTGGAATATGCGACCACTGGACACAAAAGATCCTGCAGACAAAGATCTGCGGTATGAGGACTTTGTAGAATCATCCTGGAAGGAAATAGAGAAATAATTGTCCGACAAACGCACACGCAGCATAGCTGGATCCACGCTTTCGGAAATTATTTTGTAGGACAAATATCACACGGTTCTTTTTTGTATAAATATTCAAGTTGAGGAGATTTTATATGACTGCGATATTTGATACGCATGCGCATTATGATGATGATGCATTCAACGAAGACAGAGAACAGCTTCTGGCGGCGCTGCCGGGGCAGGGAATTGCCCGGGTGGTGGATGTGGGTGCGAGCCTGGCATCCTGCCGGAAAGTGTTAGAGCTGATGGAGCAGTACGATTACATATACGGAGCCATCGGCGTACATCCCAACGAGACCGCGGAACTGACGGAGGAATCTTATTCCTGGCTGAAGGAACATTGCCAGAAAGAGAAATGCCTGGCGGTGGGAGAGATCGGACTGGATTATTACTGGCCGGAGCCGGACCACGAGACACAGAAGAAGTGGTTCCTGCGGCAGCTGGACCTGGCGCGTGAGATCAAAAAGCCTGTTATCATTCACTCCCGGGATGCGGCGAAGGATACCGTCGACCTCATGACGGAGGCGCACGCAGAGGAGATCGGCGGTGTAATTCATTGCTATTCCTATACGAAGGAGACGGCAAAGATATTCCTGGATATGGGATTCTACTTCGGAATCGGCGGTGTGCTGACTTTTAAAAATGCAAAGAAGCTGAAGGAAGCGGTAGAGTACATCCCTATGGATCATATCGTGTTGGAGACGGACTGCCCATATCTGGCACCGGAACCGAACCGCGGCAAACGCAACAGCTCTCTGAACATTCCCTATGTGATCGCTGCCATGGCGCAGATCAAGGGGATCACAGAGGAGGAAGTGCGCAAGGCGGCATGGGATAATTCACTTAGGCTGTATCATATGGAAAAATAAATGGTCAGCTGATAAAGAGGTATGATTGGTGGGGGAATCTATAATAGTAAAAGGTAAACATTATGGAAACAAGTACAACAAAGCAGTTATTTTCAAAAGATGATCTGAAAAAACTGATCATTCCACTCTTATTTGAACAGGCACTGGCAATCACTGTGGGCATGGCAGATACTGTCATGATATCCTCTGCGGGAGAGGCAGCGGTCTCCGGCGTATCCCTGATCGACATGTTTAATAATCTGATCATCAGCGTGCTGGCGGCACTGGCTACCGGCGGCGCCGTGGTGACCTCCCAGTTCCTCGGAGCCGGGAAAAAAGAGGATGCCTGCAAATCTGCAAAACAGTTGATCGTGTCATCGGTATGTATTACGATCGGTATATCGATTTTGGTCATGGTGTTCTGTAACGGCATCATTTCCCTGTTTTTCGGTAAAATTGAAGCGGACGTATTTCACAATGCTGTGATCTATATGATGATCTCTGCGCTGTCCTTCCCGTTCCTTGCCCTGTACAATTCCTGCGCAGCGCTGTTCCGCTCCATGGGCAATTCCCAGATCACGTTGAAGGTCTCCGTGGTGGAAAATATCATCAATATCGGCGGTAATGCTTTGGGCGTCTATGTACTGGGACTGGGCGTTGCCGGTGTGGCGATCCCTTCCCTGATTTCCCGTGCAGTGGCAGGATTCATCCTATATCATTTGCTGAAAAACCCGGCCAACGAAGTGCATTTATTAAAAGAAAGATTCCACATCGACTGGCCGGTGATCCATAAGATTTTTTACATAGGTATCCCCAGCGGGATTGAAAATGGTATTTTCCAGCTGGGACGTGTCATTGTGGTAAGCATTATCGCGGGTTTCGGAACTGTGCAGATCGCTGCCAACGGCGTGGCGAACAGCCTGGACAGCATGGGCTGTATCGTGGGGCAGGCTATGAATCTGGCAATGATCACGGTGATCGGTCGTTGTGTCGGCGCCGGAGATTCCGATCAGGTGCGGTATTATACGAAAAAATTATTGAAGATTACCTACTTGTGTACCTTTATGGTAAACAGCGTCATCCTGCTGTGTCTGTCGTGGATCCTGAAATGCTACGGATTAAGCCCGGAGACCACGCAACTATCCTATATTCTGGTCATGATCCATAACGGTATGGCGATGTTTTTGTGGCCGGCGTCTTTTGTTCTGCCGAACATGCTTCGTGCCTGCAATGACGTACGGTTTACCATGGTGCTGTCTATCTTTTCCATGTTCGTGTTCCGTATCGGATTCAGCTATATCATCGGTGTGAACATGGGTTACGGAGCCATCGGTGTCTGGATCGCCATGGTACTGGACTGGATCTTCCGCGTGATCTGTTTTGTGAGCAGATATTTGTCCGGACATTGGCTGAAGACAGCCGGATTGTCAGAGAGATAGCGCACCGGTTGTTCTCGTATAGGAAGTCTGTTATAATACCGATAACAGATAGAAATCTATACAATATCAGAGGAAAGGTATGTATCCTCCGACAAAAGGAATCGTCTGCGGAATGGAGGTTAATATGCAGGTAGTATTGGAAAATGAAGCTTTAAAAGTAACCATTAACAGCTTTGGTGCAGAGCTTGCAAGCATTCGGGGGAAAGCAACTGATACCGAGTATCTGTGGAATGCGGATGCAAAATTCTGGAAGAGAACTGCCCCGGTACTGTTCCCCTTTGTAGGAAGTCTGAAAAATAAGGAATATCATTATGAAGGCAAGACCTATTCCATGGGTCAGCACGGCTTTGCCAGAGATATGGAGTTTGCCGTGGATGTACAGACGGCGACAGAAGCATGGTTTTCCCTGCGATCCAATGAAGAAACAAAAGCAAAATTCCCGCTGGAGTTTATCCTGAAGATCGGTTATGAATTGGAAGGAAAAGAGCTGAAGGTTATTTGGCAGGTGGAAAATCCGGATACGAAAACACTGTACTTTTCCATCGGAGGACACCCCGCATTTATGTGCCCCGTGGATGGAAAAGGAAAGCAGTCGGAATATTATTTCAAGTTTGATACGGACAAAGATCTGATTTACGGATTGGTGGCAGATGACGGACAAGGACTCATGGGACAGCAAAAGGATGTATTACCGGTGAAAAACGGTTATGCGCAGATCACAGATCACTTATTTGACCGGGATGCCCTGATTGTGGAGGATCGTCAGGCTTTTGCAGTGAGCCTGTGCACTCCGGACAAAAAGCCGTATGTTACCTTAAGCTTTGATGCTCCGTTATTTGGTCTGTGGTCTCCCGCAGGCAAGGGAGCACCGTTTATCTGCATCGAGCCCTGGTATGGCAGATGCGACAAGACGACCTTTGACGGCAGTTTAGAGCAACGGGAGTACGGCAATACCCTGCAGGCAGGCGAGGTATTCCGCAAGGAGTACACTATCACAATAGAATAATTACGAGAAAGCGAAAAAGCTTCGGGCACAGAAAAAGATTGTGCACGGAGCTTTTTTATGCTGCTATTCAATATAAATTTATCGAATAACAATAAATTTATATTGACATTCGTATCATAGAGTGATATGTTAAGGCTACCAAGAAGGAAAGAGGTATTCATTATGGAGAAGAAACACTTGTCGGAAAAGGAGCTGCGGGAGAAAAAGTTATCTTTGGCGAAGGGGACAAAGTATCTGCTGGATTTCATGTTCTATGCGGGAATCCTGGTGACGATAAGTCTGCCGCTTAGTCTCAAATACATAGGAAAGTATCTGGAGGCGGTGGAGGAGCATTACCTTCCGGCGGTGATCATATTCGCCATCCTGGGTGTGCTGGCATTATTGTTGGTCAATGAACTGCGCAAGATGTTTGGCACGGTGCTTGCGGAGAACTGCTTTGTACCGGAAAATGTGGCGAGCCTTAGGAGAATGGGAGACTTAAGTTTTTTCATCGCTGCCATGAGCGCTGTGAGATGTGTGGTGTACCTGACCATTGCCATGCTGGTGATCATTCTGGTATTTATCATTGCAGGCATGTTCAGCAAAGTGCTGGCGATGGTATTTGAAGAAGCCGTGCGCTACAAGGAAGAAAACGACTTAACGATCTAAAAATTCAGTCACAAAGTGATAGAGCGTGTGATACGCCACTATGTAAATGACGCCGGCTGAACGGAAATTCAAAATTAGAAAGGCATCTATTATGGGAATCATTGTAAATCTGGATGTAATGATGGCAAAGCGGAAGATCAGCCTGACAGAACTGGCGAATCAGGTGGATCTGACACAGGCAAATTTATCCATCCTGAAAAATAATAAAGCAAAAGCCATCCGTTTCTCTACACTGGAATCCATTTGTGAGGTGCTGCATTGCCAGCCCGGAGACATTCTGGAGTACGTAGAAGACACAAAAGAAGAGGAAACCAAATAAAACCTGAGAGGGGGAGATCATAATGCAGGAAAATACAGCAGTACAGGAAACAAATACAATAAATCAGGAACAGATTTCCGGGCAGAATGTAGTCCGGGTAGTGGAAAAAACAGAGACTGTGGAGACAAAGCGCTTGCAGGAGCACTATAATTTCTTTGGACCGGTGACTTTTCTCTATGCCGTATTCTATGCATTTTGTATGTTCCGGAACGGCTCGGGGATCACTTTCCCTTTTTTTCTCGCAGGCACTTTACTGTATTTTGTCTTCTCGCTGTCAAAACTGGAGATTACCTTGAAAAAAGGAAGTGCCTTTTACATGATCAGCATTCTGCTGTTGGGGGTATCCACCTTCTGCACCGACGGATGGGCGATCATAGGTCTGAACAAGCTGGCGGTGTTTCTATTAGTGATGTGTCTGCTGCTGAATCAATATTTTGATACGAAAAAGTGGAATCTTGGGAAATATGTGGGAAGCATCTGTCAATTGGTGGTTATGAGCTTCGGGGAACTGGGGAAGCCTTTTTCCGATGGCAAAGCCTATTTTCGTGAAAAGGGAAAAGTAAATAAGAAGGTATGGTACGGTCTGCTGGGAGTGGTGATCGCACTGCCCATTCTGCTCATTGCCGCCGGACTGTTAAGCTCTGCCGATGCGGTATTCCGTAAGATGACAACGGATTTCATGAACTGGATCCGTCCGGACAATATATTCAACGTAGTCATCCGGGTAACGTTTCTGTTCTTTACTTCCTATGCACTGACTTCCTACCTGTGTAAGCGAAGCATCCCGGAAGAAGTGAAGGATCGCAGAAAGGGTGAGCCGGTACTGGCAATTACGATTATGTCACTGCTGTCACTATTGTATCTGCTGTTTTCCGGTATTCAGATCTTCGGATTGTTCTTAGGAAAAATGCAGCTGCCGGAGGGCTATACTTACGCACAGTATGCAAGAGAGGGCTTTTTCCAGCTGCTGGCTGTCAGCATTCTGAACCTGATCCTGGTATTGATGTGCCTTAGCTTTTTTAGGGAGAGTAGGATACTGAAAGTGATTATGACGATTATGTCATTATGTACTTTTATCATGATCGCGTCCAGCGTAATGCGAATGATCATTTACATCCGGTATTATTATCTGACTTTCCTGCGGATCTTCGTATTGTGGATGCTGGCGGTATTATTCGTCATGTTTATCGGAGTACTGATCAACATTTACAGGGAAAGCTTCCCTCTGTTCCGCTATGGTGTCGTGATGGTGACAGTTCTGTACCTGGCATTGTCCTTCAGCCATCCCGACTATATTATAGCCAGAGTGAATATTGCCAATGCACCCGGCGGAGACTTCTCTTATCTGAGTGATCTCAGTGCGGATGCGGCACCGGTCATTATTCCTTATATGGAGAGCCTTGGGTATGATTTTGGCGCCTATGAACTGGAGAGACCCACAGATATTATGAGCGAAGATACGCAGGCTCAGTGGTGGGGGAGTTATCAACCGAAGGGATTCGGATATTATTACCTGAACCATAATAAGAAGCGTCTGGATCAGACATCTCTGCGGACATTTAATATTTCCAGATATATGGCACGGAAACAGATAGAGGCAAGAATCGATGGAAAATAAAGAAATGAATACGGAAAAAATTAAGTTTTATAAAAAGCATCCGGTGTTGCTTGCATGGCTGATTTCTATATTTATCGGACTGGGCTATGCGCTTTTTACGATCATAGCCTCTGTTATTCATTATGAGCAAAGAGATTATGTATGGGAGATCATTAAGGCTTTTACAGAAATGTTTACTTGGGCAATTTTAATGGGAGCGGTACTGGTATTTCCTGTGGTGCTGACGATCAGCGAAGGAATCTGCCTGATCAGTGAAGCATGGGAACGTCCGGTGAAGGGAGCCTGGCTGTTTGACCAGCATGTATTTTGGCTGGGCGGATTCTATGAACTTTGTTATTTGGGGTTGATTATGGATGTGACATCCGCTGACTGGCAGACGCAGTTAAGCAATTCCAATAAACATACACCGATTTACAGTGGTTCCATGGTTACTTTTATAGTACTCTTGCTGCTGGCATTTATAGGGTATGAGATTCTGCAGAGCATTCCGCTTCGGAAGCTGCCGCCCCTTGTGACAGTCCTGTCGATTTCCGCAATGTACCTGGGACTGCTGGAGCTGATCCTGTTCACAGTACAGATATTCAAGCCGACGATTTTGCTTGATGGATATTTGCTATTATTTCCACTGTGCTGTGTGCTGCTAGTGGTGCGACTGCTCCTGAAGAAAATACGGGAGTGGAATGCACTGATGCAGAATGCGGAGGCGGAACACTTTGGGACGGGGAAGATTTATCAGAATCCCATGCTGCGTTGGTGTCACAGCATATTGCGGAAGGCTGCATGGTGGCCGGTGCTGGGACTGGTATTGATGTTCCCACTGTTGGGGATCCTGATCGCAATCCTCATGCTGTTTGGGCAGGCACCGGATTCTGTGATTAAAGCATTCACGGAGACCAGCGACTGGAATCTGTCTCTCAGGCAGGCACCGCAGAATGTCATGTATGATGAACATTATCTATGCACGGTAGCTGCCGGCGGTCATGAAAAGGTCGTAAAGCCCATCCGTCTGGGAAGGCGGCATGGGCATGAAGTGATCGTGAACCGTCAGTTGTGCATCGCCAATGCTTTTGAACAGGTGTTGGAAGAACGGACTCCCGGCTTCCACCGGGCGCTGCGTCATTTTTATGACACTTACGGGTTCCCTGTGGCGAGACTGATCCACAGTAAATACACGGCGGATCTGGTGTATTTTATCATGAAACCTTTAGAATGGATCTTCCTGTGTGTGCTGTACCTGACGGACGCGCATCCCGAGAACCGCATTGCTGTGCAGTATACCGGCAAGACAGCGGAGCAGGTGGAAGGATAGTGAAATATTAGTGGAAAAAGCTCTCCTTTTTGGATATAATAATATTTGAAAGGGAGGCTTTTTATATGATAAAAGTGAATTGAACTAAATCGGAATTTGAGGGAGGAAACAGTATGAAAAAGATTATTGCAATGGTTCTTTGTCTTGTGTTGGTTTTTTCATTGGCTGGCTGTGGAAATAATGATCAAAGTTCAGATACGCATGATGCGAACTACGAAGAAGGTTATACGGCTGGCTACGAGGTTGGATATAATGATGGGAAGCAGCAAATGGCCGAAAACAAAAAGTACTTTGCACAGTTTTCGGGATCTTTTACAGCTACCGTTGAGCAACTCTTGCCGGATTACTGTGCGCTTCCGGGAAAAACGATTGCCGTAGTTCACTTCTTTCAGACTGCACCCTTTTTACTTCGCTTTCAGGAAGATATGACCGGAAAGCTTGTTGAAGGAACGGTTTATGTGTTTGAGTTCAAGACATTTGAAGTTGAGATTCCGGCTGATGAGAAAAATCCAGAGATTTCGGACTATATGTATTCAATAGATGTTACTAATTATAGAGTTGCGGAAGATGGCGAACTCGGGTTGGAGAGCATATCGCCGACTGTTGAAATAATATCGAAGTAAGTAACCGGATTATTTAATTAGTAAGAAATCACCGTGGTAAATTCCGATTTATAGAATTGTCTTTTAAGAGGTAATTATACTATTACACTTAAAAGACAATTCTATTTAGATATTAAAATATATTTATTGTCTAATTAGGAATTATAAGTTATACTTTGCGTATAAGTACATTTCACTTATGAAAATTTCTATGTCAGCGAAAGCTGATGTCCCATCCGATTCCCTAAATCATAGAACCAGGAAGAAGGGAAGAGGAAAACCCACACAGAAAGAAAATCAGTTGTATCAGAAAAACAGGTAAGTTATAATGTAGATATGGCGAAATCCTTTTATTTTCGGCGGTATCTATAATTACCTGACACAAAAGGAGGAAACCATTGAATACGGAATTAAAAAATGCAGTAATGGCAACAGACAGAGACGCCCAATACGATAACAGCGCAAAACGCCTGATAGCACATAAGATCATCCTGGCGCGGATCCTGGTGAAGACCGTGGAGGAATTTAAGGGGATGGATCCGCTCGAGGTAGCAGCACTGATAGAGGGACTTCCTTATATCAGCGCCGTGCCGGTGGAGCCGGGACTGACGAATGCGGTGCATTTTCAGAATGGTCAACGCCTTGTTGGTTTTAATAAAGAGAATCAGGAACTGAACGAAGGCCTGGTGCGTTTTGACATTGTATTTTATGTGCGGATGAAGGATGGCCTTTCGCAGATCATCATCAATGTGGAAGCGCAAAAGGACGAACCTAGCGACTATGAGATCCTGAACCGGGCAGTATTCTATGTAAGCAGACTGGTTTCTTCCCAGAAGGAACGAGATTTCGAGAATTCGAGTTACGATGACATTAAAAGTGTCTATTCTATTTGGATTTGTATGAATATGGAGGAAAACACCATGAGCCATATTCATCTGACCAAAGAAGACCTGATCGGTTCTTATGAATGGAAAGGTAATCTGGATCTGTTGAATATCATTATGATAGGTCTTGCAAAGGAACTGCCGGAACATGATGAGACCTACGAGTTACATCGTCTGTTGGGAGCATTATTGTCCAGAGAGCTTACTATAGATGAGAAGCTGGACATTATTGGAAATGAATATGATATCCCATTAGAAGAGAATTTCAGAAAGGATATGAGCACTATGTGTAATTTGAGCCAGGGAGTTAAGGAAGAAGGTATTGCAATTGGGCGTGCAGAGGGTGAGGCAGGACTCATTGCAAAAATGTACAAAAACGGTCTTTCAATAGAACTGATTGCATCTGCTACAGATAAAACAGTAGAAGAGGTAAGGGCGATTATTGAGGGAAAAGAAAAATCCCAAGAGGCCTGAGAATTATTACCGGAAAAAACGCGTGGATGTGTAATTCATGTTTATACATTTCTGCGTTTTTTATGAAAAGACAATTGAATAATAAATCGGAAGAGTTGTACATGATGCAACTATGATGCTATAGTATGTTAAGCTTATGCTTGTAATGGACGGGGGAAGCGTTCGGTTACAATAAAATACATAAGGAGAGATACAAAATGAGGGGAAAATTAATAGTTATCACAGGAGTTATGGCACTGGGGCTGTCTGCCTGCGGAGCACAGGGGAGTGATCCGGTGGGAGAGAGTAGTAGTTCAGAGGTTATCGGATCCGCAGAGGCTGCGGTGACGGAAGAGAGCACTTCAGAGACTGGTGGAGCCATGGAAGCGACGGCATCTACGGAGACAATTTCCGATACAGCGGCATCCACAACAGGTCCTTCCTACGAAGATGAGGATGCGTGGCTTTCCTGGGAAGACTACGGAGAATGTTCCAACACTGTAAAAGACTTCTACAATGACGATGAGAAAAAGACCTATTACTACGAAATGGATGAGTTCTATTTTTCCGATGAGAAGTATGCAAAAGTGAATGATTATCTACAGCAGATGTATGAGGAATACAGAGCGCAGTATGAGGAAGAAGGGGAGAATCACACCGGAGCGTATGAGCTGGTCGATGAAACTCTTTCCGAGGGACAGCGGTACGATGATAATTATCTGGTATTCAATGGTATTACTTTAGCGGATGACGAGTATGTCAGCCTGCATTTTAATGACACGGTTTATTATGCAGGAGCAGCGCATCCATTATCTTATTACATACCCGTGACGATCTCCGTTGCCACCGGCGAAGAAGTCACCCCGGAAGAAGTTTTGGGGAAGACCTGGGACGAGATCCGGACAGCAGGCTCTATTGAAGAAGAAAACGAAGAAAATTTTAATGCCGATTACGGCTTTTACATCACAGAGAAGGAACTGTGTTATCTCTATCGCACTAATTTCTTTGTAGAAGAGATTCGGATATCCCGGTAAAAGAATCGGATTGAACTGACAGGGCAGAAGAGGTATACTTATTTCCGGAAACGAACGGAGGTACCGGGATGGAAAAGTTTACCCCTTCAGAGCTTTGTGCAGACATTAAGATCTATGATTATAAGCAAAAAGTAAAATATGATGAGAAATCCCTGGTGATTTTTGAGAAAACAGGGAAAATGATAAAAGCCGGAAAAGAGTGTGAGGGCATGCTTTACACTCTTCCGGCTAATTCTATTGGCTTTTCTCCGATCGTGTTGGGAAGAGTCAGCGACTATACCTGTGCGGAAAAAATGTTAAAGCAGATGTTGTGCCGATATCTGGGCAAGCCTGTTTTTGCGGGATACGGCGAAGGGCTTATTTTTGTTCACGAGAAGCTGAACGAAGTGGAAATGAAAGCCTATTTTGATCTCCTGTATCAGGCGGGAGCCAAAAATGTGGTCTATGCAGATGAAAGCGTGAAAGGAATCCCGGAGGGAACTCCCTGGGAGGATGTGATCTGGGGAATGAAGAATACTTATAAAAATCTTCGTTTTGCCGTGGAGATTACGAAGGAACACCCCATGGATTACCTCAGATATTCACTGGCGCAGTTGGCAGAGAACTGTAAGCGGTGGGGACTGGAAGAGGAAATGTCAAAATTGCATATTTAAGGAAATAGGCTAAGGGTAAATGATTTTATTTATCCTTAGCCTAAATTATTAGCTTTGTTGATAGTAATTATGCCGGTAAAGATGATCGTCTACCTGCTGCGCCAGGTGATTCATTTCTTCTTGTGCATCAGCACCCATGGCAATATTATAAAACGCATAGGAAAACTGCTTACTGAAGAAAGGATATGCGGGGGTCTGCGGTCTGGTAAAAGAGGTGTTCCGTAATTGTGAAAATAAAATATTGCTGTTGCCGGAACCAGCTTGAAAGCTGTCCATTACGTCATAAATCTCTTTTAAAACAGGAAGACCCGTTAACTGACTGATCTTCAACTGGTTCTGCAGACTGAAAACATAACGGATAAATTCACAACATTCCCTGGGATATTGTGTCTGTCTGGACATGCATAATCCCCAGCTTCCATGAGGAGAAGCTGCTTTTATACCATGGGGAAGAGGGATTATGCCGATATTACTGTTCCTTTTTTGCGATTGAAAATAGGCACTGGGCAGTGAAAGACTCATGGCAAAGTTTTCAGGAAAATCGGCACTGAGATCCTCTACGTGGGTATAATGATATTTATGAAATAATTCGCCCAGCCAATTCATAGCAGCGACGGAAGCCGGAGAGTTAATATATCCAGAGGTTGCCGTCAGCGTATCGTTAAAAAAGCTGCCGTTGTTCTGCACGATAAATGGCAATCCGGCGTAGCTGTTCCATTCTCCGGATTTTGGAGAAAGACCGCGTCCGGAGTCCATAAGCAAAGGATAGGGAAAAGAAGTTTTGGTCTGTATTGTATGGCAGACATTCAGAAACTCATCCCAGCTCCAGGCATCTTCCGCAGAAGTCGGAATGCGGATACCAAGGGAATGGAACAACTCTTTGTTATACAGAATACATAAAGTGGATTCCGTATAACCCAGATGATATAGTTTTCCCTGATAGGTTCCCTGTGTCACAATGGGAGACAGAAAAGAGGATAGGAAAGACGAATCCATATATCCATCAAACGGCAGCAGAGAATTCATATATGCCCAATAGGGGACATCAGGACCGTCCAGGGACAGAATATCCGGTGCATTTCCACTGGTAAAGCTTTGCAACAGCGAGTCACGCAGAGGAGCCTTATCGTTGATGAGAAAAGTCGGTGTTACAAAAAAACCGGAAGATGTCAGATTAAACTGTTCGATCAGAGAGATCCAAAAATGTTTCTCATTATCTTCCATAGGACATAAATAAATAGATAGGTTTATTTTATCTTTGGAGCGGTCTGCTACAAAAGTACCTTTTCCTTGCTGCCGTATAATATATCCTTCAGATTCCAGACATTTCAGGGCTTGTGTAATAGTGCTTTTACTTACATTTAAAGTACGCATTAATTCATTATCGGAAGGGATGAGATCGCCGGGACGATAATATCCGCTTTCGATTTTCTGGACAAATTCATTTTTTATAAGCATGTATTTTGGTGTTCTGGTGTTCATAAAATCCCCCATATTTTGAAAAGTGATTGACAATATATTTTTGTTATGCTAATATCATAGCATAAGTTATTCGAACAAACAAGATTAAATAAAAAAACTCTCTGCAAAAGCAGAGAGTTAAAAAATAAAACAAGTTATTCGAACAACCGAACAACTAAAAGGAGGAGAAGATGAAAAAGACATTTTCAAAAGAGAAATTATTTGACAGAACACCGCGGGTCTTTAAGCGGGATGCAACGGAAGTTCGTTTTCTGTTGGGCGGAATCGGAACAGGTAATTTTTCTGTAAATTCAAGAGGAAAGTTCCTGGACTGGGAAATTTTTAACTGGCCTTCCAAGAATACGAAATTTCCCCTTTCCTTTTTTGCAATTCGTACGGAAAACAAAGAACTGGAAAAACCTATATCGAAAATTCTGGAATCGAGAATGGTTCCGCCATATACCAGCTCACACGGATATCTTCAGGCTGAATTAGTAAATCTGCCAAGAATGGAAGATTCGGAACTGATTTGTGAATATCCTTTTGCAAGGGTGAATTTCAAAGATTCCGAATTGCCCGTAAAAGTGTCAATGGAAGCATATACACCGTTTATTCCTTTAAATACAGATGATTCCAGTATTCCCTGCGCAATTATCCGATACACGGTGAAAAATATTGCAGACTGTCCGACCAAAGTAAGCCTGGTAGGTACGATTCCCAATGCATCCGGGTTTGAGGGATATGATGTTATTGAAAACCTGAAGCTGGCTGACAGCGTGAAAAATGAATATCGGGAATTTGATGATGTGAAGGGCTTGTATTATTCACCCGAACATTTGAAAGAGGATCATTTACGGTATGGAAATATGGCGATTCTGACCAGTGGATCCAATGTAACCTATAAAACTCAGTGGTTTGACGGCGAATGGGTAGATGGAATACAGGATTTCTGGGATGACTTTACCAGTGATGGACTTTTGGAAAAAGAGACCGTATCTGACAGTGTGGGATGTGAATTTGCACAATTTCATAATTTCAGTTTCCTGAAAAGAAGAGAAAAGATCGGATCCATCGGAGCCTGGGAAGAACTTCAGCCGGGAGAAGAAAGGACCTTCGAATTTGTCATTACATGGTATTTTCCTAACAGAGTAAAGGCATGGATTGAGTTTGACGAGGACTACGAGAAATTCCAGCGCGGTGAATACGGAACAGTAAGAAATTACTATGCAACAAAATTCACAGATGCATGGGATGTAGCAAAATATGTATACCATAATAAGGAACGACTGGAATCAGACAGCAGAAAATTTGCCGATGCGATGTTCCATAAGACTACATTACCTTATTATGTGATTGATGCTCTGACTGCAAACATTACGAATCTTCGAAGTAATTTATGTTTCCGGCTGGAAGACGGAACCTTTGCCGGATTTGAAGGAATACGTGACTACATAGGCTGCGGTTACGGTAGTGTGCCTCATGTATGGAACTATGCACAGACGGTTGCTTTTCTGTTCCCGGATCTTGAAAAAACCATGCGTAATGTAGAATTTTTGAGAGAAACAGATGAGACAGGATGCATGTCTACACGAATGTTTTCCGTATTTGATCAGGAACGGTATGCAATGGTTCCGGCCTGTGATGGAGAACTTGGAAGTGTTGTTCGTGTCTACCGGGATTTCAAGAATCTTGGGGATGTGGAATTTTTGAAGACCATTTGGCCCAAAGTAGTGCTGGCAATGGAATATGCCCTGAAACAATGGGATCTGGATGGAGATGATGTACTGGACGGTCAGCAGAATACAACCTATGATATTGAATTTTACGGACCGAATCCCATGACGGACAGTATTTTCCTGGCAGCATTGAAATGCTGTGAAGAGATGGCTGAGATCGTAGGAGACGAAGAACATCACCAGCTATACGCAGATGCTTACGAAAAAGGAGCTGCAAGAGCTGACCAACTGATGTTTGACGGGGAATATTATATTCAGGTACAGAAGGAGATTGATAAATATAAGTATCAATTCGGAAAAGGCTGCCTGTCAGATCAGCTTCTCGGACAGTTCCTGGCATATATGGCCGGAATCGGGGAAATTTTACCGAAAGAGCATGTAAAATCTGCTATGGAATCCGTATTCAAGTATAATTATAAAACGGATTTTTATCATACGGACAGTGTACATAGAGCATATGCAATCAATGAAGAGCATGGAATGGTAGTAGCTACCTGGCCGAAAGGCGGCAGACCTAAATTCCCGTTATCCTATGCCGGAGAGGTGTGGACAGGAGTAGAGTATGAAGTAGCCGTTAATCTGATTTATTCAGGTTGTGTAGAGGAAGGTCTGACGGTGGTAAAGTCAATTCGGGATCGTTATGACGGATACAAGAGGAATCCGTTCAGTGAGATTGAGTCCGGTCATCATTATTGCAGAGCAATGGCAAGCTGGGGAGTGCTGAATGCATTATTGGGACTGCAAAGTGATATGTATCGCGGAACCTTGTCATTCCATCCTGCAATAGAAGGTGAAATGTCCAGTTTCTTCATCTGTGGAAAAGCATGGGGTATTTACAGTCAGAAGGAAGAGAATGGGAAAATGTGCAAACATATTGACGTCCTGTATGGGACGTTAGATGATATTCATGTACAAGAATAAGGAGGGTACAATTATGATGAAAAAGTATTGGAGAAAAATGATGGCACTTACTTGTGCGGCCGCTATGCTGTTTACAATGGCAGGATGCGGAAATGCAGAAGGAACTACAGGCGGTGCAGAGACTGCGCAGAGCTCTACGACTGCAGATGGATCCGGAGAGATCACGATCCAGTTTGCAGAGCATGTTGCTGATATTCAGGCACAGGAGCCGCATCTGCAGAAGATTATTACTGCCTTTGAAGAAAGCCATCCGGGGATTAAAATTGATATTACGGGTAAAGAAGTGTCCGAGCATAATACACAGATGACTTTACTGGCAGGAGAAAATAAGCTTCCGGATGTTTTCTGGCTGGAGCAGGCAACCGCAAAGGAGTTTGCGCAGAATGGGTATTTATATGATCTGACGGATGCATTGGATCAGTATGGTATCAATGACAGCCTTCTTCCCGGACTGGTGCATTCATGTACCGTTGACGGCAAAGATGTGGGAATGCCCAGTGAAGTTATGATGGTAGGATTTTATTATAACAAAGATCTCTTCCAGCAGGCAGGAATCGAAGAAGTGCCTGTTACCTATGAAGAGTTCCTGGATGTGGTAGATAAGCTGAATGCAGCCGGAATCACACCGCTGACCGTGGGGGCGCAGGATAATTACAGTATCTGGGCATTCGAGACAATGCTGGCAAGATATGGATTTTTTGAAAAGCTTGACGGTCTGAAGGATGGAAGCATTTCTTGGAATAACGAAGACTTTATTCACTATTTCGAAAAAGTAGAAGAAATGCGTGAAAAAGGAACTTTTACAAAGGACATTTCCAATATTGGATATTTTGAAGCAAAAGAGCAGTTCCTGGGTGGAAATGCAGCAATGTTCAATTCCGGAGCATGGGATATCGGTGATTTTGAGGGAAGTGATATAGCTTCTAAAATCGGATTTTTCTGGGGACCTACCTTTTCCGACAGCCAGTATGAGCAGCAGATCGGAATCAAGGCATCCGGCGGTGTTTATGTAGTATCTTCAAAGGCAGCAGAAGATCCTGCGTTGTTAGATGCAATTATGCAGTTCTGGCAGTTCTATTACGGCGAAGAGGGAACCAAGATCATTGCCGAGGATACCGCGGCATTACCGTGCTCTACATATAATGGACAGATTGATGAGAGTCAACATCCTGTACTTTCCACGATGATCACGGCATTAAATGATGACTGGAAAGCAGTAACTGAACCGTTTAATTCACTTTCGTCCAATGTGGCGTATGGATATTTTGATGCTACCTTCGGTGTTATGACCGGAGTTTACACACCGGAACAAGCAGCTGATTATGTAGAAAATTTACAAAGTGCCGAAAGATAAAACTATAAGAGCGGTGTGAAATTAAGTAATACCGCTCTTTTCTATAGAATGGAAAGGGAGAAAGCTATGTATTGGTTGAGTACAAAGAAAGCAAAAATCATTATGCTGCTTCCGACTCTTATGATTTATGCAGTATTTATTATTGTTCCTGTGTTTATCGCATGTTACTATAGCTTTACGGATTACAGTGGTCTTGGAAAAGCATCCTTTGTGGGAATAAAAAACTATGTTGCTATGTTCCATGATAAGCTATTTCTGATCGCATTGAAAAATACATTTTTAGTATTGTTATTCAGTGTGATATTCCTGATCGTTGGATCTTTTATGGCAGCATTATTGATGAACAAGAATTTTCACGGAAACGCATTTTTTAAAATGGTGATTTTTGCTCCCTATGTAATAGCACCTATTATCATAGGAATTATCTGGGGATATATCCTGAATCCTAATTATGGGCTGGTAAATAGTGTATTGCATAAAATAGGACTGGATATGCTTGCTATTGAATGGATCGGTGGAACTAAATGGTCTCCATTGTCATTGGCGATCGTATTCACATGGCAGGTACTGGGTTTCCATGGAACTATTTTTTTATCCGGAATCAAAGCAATACCGGGAGATATTTACGAAGCCTGTGATATTGATGGAGCCAATTTGTTACAACGCTTGTTTTATGTGACAATTCCTATGCTGAAAGAGACCTTTATTATTAATATTGTTCTGGTGGTAACAGGCGTATTTAAAATATATGAACTGGTATATCAGATGACAGGCGGAGGACCTACTCATCAGTCGGAGCTGCTTACCTCATATATGTATTTTACAGTATTTACATCCAGAAGGTATGGATATGGAATGGCAATTGCGGTTGCAATTCTGTTACTTTCAATTCTGGGCTCGTTTTCCTATATTAAGATCACAACGAGGAAGCAAAGGAGTTAAACATGAGAAACAAGAGAATATCGATAAAAAAAGTCATTTTTTACATATGTCTGCTGGGATTGATTATTCTTTTGGTCATGCCAATACTGTGGGCTATGTTACTTTCATTAAAGACAAATAATGAGATTGTCAACAGTCCGCTTTCTTTGCCGCAGACAATAAACTTTGAAAATTATCAGCGTGCGATCGATACTATTGATTTTTCCAAAATGTATTTTAACACGATTTTACTGGTAGTAATATCTACTTTTTTCAGTATTTTATTTACTTTTATGAGTTCGTTCGCAATTGCCAGAATGGTTTTTCGGAACCATAAGGCATCGGAAACATTGTATCTTTTCCTGCTGATCGGGATTGGCATCCCTATTTATGTACTACTGTTTCCGGTATATCGGATTGATTCATTGATGGGAATTCTTGGAACCCGTTTGGGACTGATCCTGCCGTATGTTGCAGTGAACATCTCGTTCAATACCTTGCTGTTTACCGGATTTTTGAGAGATATCCCCGGAGAATTGGAAGAAGCAGCAATTATCGACGGCTGCAATCTATTTAAGCTGTGTACCAAAGTGGTGATTCCGGTTATGAAACCCACGTTCGTGACGATCATTATTTTTAATGCAGTTTATATTTACAATGAGTTCCCGTTTGCATCAACCTTTATTCAGGATAATGCCTTAAACACCGTGTCATTAATGACATCTATGTTTAAAGGACAATATTCCATGGATTACAGTGGGATCATTGCAGCGAGTCTGATGATCATGCTTCCTGAATTGGTATTTTATGTCATTTTGCAGAAGTATATTATAAGTGGTATGACTGCAGGAGCAGTGAAAGGATAAGAAAATGAGAGATATCGTAAGGCCATCCCTACATTTTACACCACAGAAAGGCTGGATCAATGATCCTAATGGCTTGGTGTTTTTTAAAGGACAATATCATTTATTTTATCAGTATAATCCGTACCATGATAACTGGGACAGTATGCACTGGGGGCATGCGGTAAGCCGGGACCTGATACACTGGGAAGAATTGGAACCGGCACTGGTCCCCGACATGCCATATGATAACGATAAAAACGGCGGATGTTTTTCCGGATCAGTTGTTGTACATGATGATCAGCTATTTTTATTCTATACAGGAAGAACGGAAGATGAAACCGGTATTTTTGAGACGCAAAATCTTGCAGTGTCGAAGGATGGGATACATTTCGTAAAGGCAGAAGAAAACCCGCTGATAAAAGAAGTCCCGGAAAAGGGAGGAAGAGATTTTCGAGATCCCAAGGTGTTTTTTGCACAAGGGAAATGGAGAATGATCTGTGGAGGATCCACCGGAAGAATTGAACATCCGGACAGTTGCGGAAGAATTTATCTGTTCTCTTCTACCGATCTGTACCATTGGGCGTATAGCGGAATTTTGTACGAAGCAGAGCCCGGTGAGGGCAGAATGTTTGAATGTCCGGATGCCTTCTGCCTTGATGATGTCTGGTTTTTGACAACTTCGCCGATGTATGAAAAAGACAGTGTAACGACGCTGTATCTGTCCGGACAGGTGGATTTTGACAAATGTGAATTCCATAAAGAGATAAGAGGAACCTTGGATCTTGGAACTCATTATTATGCAGCACAGACATATCCGGTATTGCATGGGGAAATACGGTCTATTGCCTGGCTGGGCGGCTGGCTGTGGATGCCCTGGATCCGGGATTTCGGTCCGGAGGAAGGTTATCGTGGAATATTGGATGTATCACGAGTGTGGTATTTAGATGATAACAGGCGCTTGTGCGCAAAAGTGGCTGATAAAGTGAAAGCTGAGATGAAGCTCTTCAGCAGAACATTGGAAAAACATTGGACCGGTGAAAACATACCACCGCAAAGTGAGCCGGTTATGGTAGAACTGAAGGGAAAGCTGCCGGGAGATGGAGAGTTGTTGTGTATTGATCTATATGATACAGATAGACATATCGTGACAATATGCTTTGATTCTTCAAATAAAGAAATGACCGTGAATTATAACCGGGCAGACAGAGCTTCCAGATATGGTATACGGACTGTGCCCTGTGAAATGATGGAAAAAGAAACAGATATTGATATCCTCATAGACGGAAATACATTTACATTATTGTGGGAGCATGGTTTATATCGCTATACAGGAAAATTATACCCACAAGGAAATATAGGCGTAGATATAAAATATAGGACAAAACGGCATTATGATATTACCTCTCTGGGAGAGATATTGATTGATTTTACCGGAAAAAAAGAGAGTGAAAGACAAACATTGTCTTATACACAAAATCCGGGAGGTGCACCTGCTAATGTTGTGGTTGCGGCACAACGGCTGGGTGCCCAAACAGCATTTATCGGAAAAATAGGAGAAGACTTCCTGGGTGATTTCTTAAAGGAAACCTTGGATAAATGCGGTGTTTCAACCGAAGGATTAATAAGTGATGCAGACTATTTTACAACACTTGCTTTTGTTAAACTGGCAGATAACGGAGAACGAAATTTTGCGTTTGCCAGAAAACCCGGAGCAGATATCGGTCTGAAGGCTGAGGAAATACGGAAAGATATCATCTGCCAAAGCCGTATTCTTCATGTAGGTTCTTTGTCGTTAACAGATGAACTATCCAGAAATGCAGAGTTTATTGCATTAAAAGCTGCGAAAAATAATGGAACAATTATTTCTTATGATCCGAATTACAGAGCCAGTTTATGGGATTCACAGGAAGAAGCCTGTAAATGGATGAGAAGTATTTTAGAATATGCAGATATCGTTAAAGTATCAGAAGAAGAGATTGAGCTGTTAACAGGTTATACGGATGTTCGGAAAGCAGCAGAGACCATAACAGAGTATGGCGCAAAAATAGTACTCATTACTTTAGGAGAAAAAGGATCGTTTGTATATCTGCAGGATCAGCAGGAAGCATATGTTTCAGGTTATTCCAGCAAAGTTGTGGATACCACCGGTGCCGGAGATTCTTTTATGGGAGGCTTTTTATATAAGATTTGTGAATCCGGTAAGCGTATAGAAGAATATTCTTTACAGGAAATGATAGAATGTGTCCGCTTTGGAAATGCGGTGGCTTCCCTATGTGTTGAGAGAGAAGGAGCAATACCTGCGATGCCTGTAATGGAAGAAGTAATTAAGAGGATCAATAGCTAACATAATCCGATCGATGGACAGTAAGAAGGAGCAACTCTGCAGTACCGGGAGATGCTCCTTTTTGATATAATTTATTGTCCGGAATATGCTTGCTTTTCACATAAATCATTGTCATAATAGGTGTGTTATAAAGAGATTGGAGAAATATAGAAATGTTACTGGATGTTTTAGGATTATTGTCAGCCTGTTCGTATGCTTTGGACTGTGTGGAGGCAGAGCTGGTACATGTGTCTGACAAACATGCGAAGCGTGTGGCATACATGAGTGTCTGCATGGCAGAGCAGCTGGGGATCAGCGGTGAGAGCCTGCAGGATCTGGCAGCATGTGCCCTGCTTCATGATAATGCACTGACACAGTATATTCAGGAAGAATTACATAAGGATGTTGCAAATGTTCCGCAAGCTTCTCAGGTAGGAATTCACTGTACCCTGGGTGAAAAAAATATACAGAGACTTCCCTTCCATACGGATGTGAAGAATGTAATTCTGTATCACCATGAAAATGCCAATGGGAGTGGACCGTTTGGAAAAACGTGGGAAGAGGTTCCGCTTTTTTCCCGCATCATTCATTTAAGCGATCTGCTGGACCGGGCATACGGTGCAAAGGGATTTACGGAAGATACTTTTAATAAAGCTTGTGGATATCTTCACAAAAATGAAGGAACCATTGTGGACAAAGAATGTGTGGATGCTTTCCTGCAGGCGTTTCCCCTGCCGCATTTTCTGACACTGGGAGAGGATAGATTTGAGAAAAATCTGTGGGAGAAAATCCCCCGCATCAAACAGGAGCTAAGTTTCGCGCAGATCAAGGAGCTGGCGAGCTTTTTTGCACAGATCGTCGATTACAAATCTCCATTCACCAGCACCCATTCTATCGGTGTAGCAGAGGATGCGGAACGGTTGAGCCGCTATATGGGATTTGATGAAGAAACCGTGCAGAAAATGTACCTTGCGGGCGCTTTGCACGACATCGGAAAAGTAGCGGTAGGAAATGAGATCCTGGAGAAACCGGGAAGACTTACGGAAGATGAATTTGCGGTGATGAAGCATCACGCGGCATATACCTATTATATTCTGTCGGACATTGATGATTTTGACGAGATCCGTGACTGGGCGGCATTTCACCATGAGAGACTGGACGGAACCGGCTATCCTTTCGGGAAGACAGCAGTGGAACTGAACACACAGGAGCGCATGATGGCATGCATAGATATCTACCAGGCATTGACGGAAAGCCGTCCCTATAAACAGGGCATGTCTCACGAAAAAGCCTGTGAGATCCTGTGGGATATGGCGAAGAAGGGCTGGCTGGATGAAGTGATTGTGAAGCAGGTCGAGGATTGCTTCCGGGGATAAAAGACATTATAAAAACAGAGGAAAAAACAATGATAGAATTGGGACACTAATCTTCTGCATCGGAAGCAACCTCGTCTGGCGGCATATCTGCCGTGGAATTTTTAGAATAATAAACTGTGTACTGGTCAATCTAAACAGCTGGATGAACCTGACAGAAACCCGAACCTCAAAGAACCCCAGATCATGTTTGAACACAGATGAATGCTATTAATCGGAGAGGGAAAAATAGGGGGGATTGAGAGTGATCCCCTTAAATAGTATATTTTGAAATATAGTTATTGCATAATTAAAAAATATAGAGTATGCTTCCTCTATAAGTACATATCACTTATGAATTTTCTTTATCAGCGAAAGCTGATGTCAACCTGCTTCCCCGGGAAATCAGGAGAGGCAAACCCCACACAGAAACCAGTTGTATCAGAAAAACAGGTAAGTTATAATGTAGGAGGAAGCTATTTGAACACAGAACTGAAGAATGCAGTAAAAGCAGCCGATCTGAAAGCGCAGTATGATGCAAGAGTGAAGCGGCTGGTAGGACACAAAAGAATCCTGGCACAGATTTTGATCAAAACCGTGGATGAATTTAAGGGAATGAATTCCAAAGCAGTTGCAGACTGTATAGAAGGAACCCCTTATATCAGTGCGGTACCTGTGGAGCCGGGGCTGACCAACGCGGTACTTGACCGAAACGGACAACGTATTGTCGGTTTTAATACGGAAAACCAAGAGATCAACGAAGGACTGGCACGATTTGATATTGTCTTTTATGTACGGACGAAGGACGGTCTGTCGCAGATCATCATTAATGTAGAAGCACAGAAAGACGAACCAGGGGAGTATGAGATTTTAAACCGGGCGATTTTTTATGTCAGCAGACTGGTCTCTTCCCAGAAAGAACGGGATTTCGAGAATTCGAGTTACAATGACATCAAAAGAGTCTATTCTATTTGGATATGCATGAATATGGAGGAAAATACCATGAGCCATATTCATCTGACCAAAGAGGATCTGATCGGTTCCTATGAATGGAAAGGAAATCTGGATCTGATCAACATCGTAATGATAGGACTGGCGAAGGAACTGCCGGAACACGACGAGACCTACGAATTGCATCGTCTGCTAGGAGCATTGCTGTCCCAAGAACTTACGGTAGATGAAAAGTTGAGCATTATAGGAAATGAATATGATATTCCCATAGAAGAAAATATGCGAAAGGATGTGAGCGCTATGTGCAATTTAGGCGAAGGAATTGAAGAAAAAGGCATTGCCATCGGTCGAGAAACGGGGCGTATAGAAGGTGAAGCAGGTTTGATTATAAAAATGCACAAGAATGGTCTGTCGGCAGAGCAGATAGCCTCAGCCACAGACAAGGAGATAGAAGAAGTGAAGGCAATTATTGCCGGAAGAATTTGACGCAGGTACAGGGAAGGCAAAAAACATTATGGACAGCTTTATAGAAGCTTTATATGGACGATCGGAAGAAACTATTCCGGAGGAATACGATTGGTTTGCTCCGCTATTGGGTGATTGGGAATTTGATTATAAAGATAAATTTATAGATGGTGATCGTAGCAGACCGCAGCGTCAGTTAAAAGGAGAGTGGATTTTCAGACGGGTATTGAACGGGATAGGTATTGAAGATATGTTCATATGTCCTTCCAGAGCGACGAAGGAGACTTCTCCACAGCCGGATGGTGAGTATGGTGTCGGACTTAGAATATATAATTCAAAGACCCAGTGCTATGATATGGTATATGCATGCAAGAGTAAATTTACAAATTTGTGTTTTACTATGGAAAATGGAATATTGACAGGAACGGTTTTGGAAAATCCCAATCGAAAATGGCGTTTCGTGGAAAGAAATGAAAATACATTTCACTGGCAGAATATTACCATACAGGAGAATGGCGATATTATTGTGAATTGTGAGGCTTTCGGGAAAAGAAAAAGCGAGGAAGCGTAAAACATGAACGTTATAGACATTATGAAGCGCCCTGCGGCCTATGCCAGTGGCTATGAAAATATCCCGGGAGAGGAACAGAACCGGGCAAAACAGCTTTGCTGGGAATATAACCGGACAGCTCCGAAGGAACAGCAGAAGCGGCGGGAAATCTTACAGGAGCTTTTGGGAACCTGTCATCCGATGACAGGCATTGAACCAGATTTTCACTGCGATTACGGATTTAATATTCATACCCACGGACTTACAGTCATCAATTATAACTGTGTCATTTTGGATACCTCACCCGTCAATATCAGTGCGGGTGCATTTATCGCGCCCGGCGTCTGTCTGGCCTGCTCCGGACATGCGGTTGACCCGGGACAGCGCAGTCAGGGAATCGGTACTTCTGCACCCATCACGCTGGAAGAAAATGTATGGATCGGAACAAATGCCACGGTCTGCGGTGGTGTAACCATCGGCGCGGGTTCTGTGATCGGCGCCGGAAGTGTGGTTACCCATGATATTCCGGCGGGAGTGATTGCAGCAGGCGTTCCCTGCCGGGTGATCCGTCCCATTACGGAGAAAGATAAGATCCGGCCGGAGGACATTCTTTTCTAAAAAAGATGACGATAGCCCCACTCTTGTGTTACTATGGTGGAAAATAATACAAAGGAGTGGGGAGAATATGTTTACAAAAAGGAGTTGGGAATCCTTTTATTCCGGTCTTATTATGGTGGGACTGGTATTTATGGTGTTCCCGGTTATTTATTTCTGCGGTGCGACAAAGGAGAAGCAGATCCTGCCGCCGCTTATCATGTTTCTGCTGGGTCTGGTGATCTTTGTGATTAGTGTTCACTTTTCTGTCAAATACCACAAGGAGAAAACGAAATACACCAAGTATAAGATCGACAAGTCTCTGACCTACACATTCACCTTAACTTACGGGGATAAGGTGGAGACCGTCACGGATTTTTCCCAGATCGAATATGCCATCAAGTGGCTGGCGAAATACCGGACGGGCCATGTGGAGATCGCAGTCACGCCTACTATGGGAAGCCTGAAAAAGTTCTACATCTGCTACACCGACAAAGATCCTTACATTCACATGCTGATCGAGCAGGAGAGAGAAGACGGCGTGGGATATTGGGAAGAACGGGGAGATTCTTACAAGATTCCCATTATGACACTCGAGCGGCTCTATGTGAAACATAAGATGATTTCGTTTGATTACCTGAACCGCAGGGAGACTGGTGTGGATGCAAGGGAGGGACTGATCTTATGATGCAGCGCTGGCGGGAAAAACTGAAATATATAGAAGCCGGAATGATCATCAGTGCGTTGATCCTTTTTGTGGCAACGTTGATATTCGGAGACAACCTTACGCTGGAAGTGATCGCGTTTATAGTAGGAACCGTGTTGTTTTCCCGTGTGATCGAGCGTATGGATAAAAAAGAAATCGAGAAAATGAAACGCCAGGAAGAGGAAGAACTGAAAGATATTGTCTGAGAATAAATCCTGTTTCCCAAAGGAAGAATGATTGACACGGAGGTTAGCGAGTGCTAACCTTAGGAAGAGATTTTGAAAACTTTGGGAGTGACAATATATGGATCTGGCATTCTGGCTGGCGATTGCAGCAGCGATCCTGTGCGTTGCTGTCGCCATTTACGGTGAAAGTAAAAAGGATAAAAAATAGGGAAAAGAATGACACTTCAGCAATTAAAGTATGTAATAACGGTAGCAGAGACCGGCACCATCACGGAAGCAGCCAACAGGCTGTATGTTTCACAGCCTAGTTTAACCAACGCGATCCACGAGTTGGAAAAGGAAATGAATATTGTTATTTTCAACCGGACCAACAAGGGGATCACGCTTTCCAAAGAGGGAGATGACTTTTTGGGATATGCGAGACAGGTGCTGGAGCAGGCGGCGATCCTTGAGGATAAATACAAGGGAAATCCCGGGGGCAAAAAACAGTTCTGCGTATCCACCCAGCATTATTCCTTTGCCGTCAACGCATTCGTGGACCTGATCAAACAGTACGGGCAGGAAGAATACGATTTCAGCCTGCGGGAGACACAGACCTATGAGATCATAGAAGATGTGGCGCGTCTGCGCAGCGAGATCGGAATCCTGTTTTTGAATGATTTCAATGAAGCGGTACTCAGCAAGCTGTTGAAATCCCATGATCTGGAATTCCACCAGTTGTTTGTTGCCAGTCCCCATGTATTTATCAGCAGAAAACATCCGCTGGCGGGTAACAGCATAATTACGAACGAAGAACTGGAAGAATACCCGTACCTGTCTTTTGAACAGGGAGAGCACAATTCCTTTTATTTTTCAGAGGAAATCTTCTCTGATTTTGAACGCAGGAAAAATATCCGTGTGCGGGACAGAGCGACACTGTTCAATCTGCTGATCGGCCTGAACGGTTACACCGTGTGCAGCGGCGTGATCGATAAAAAATTAAACGGAAAAGATATTATCGCCGTGCCACTGGCAGATGAGAGTGACATGCGGATCGGTTATATCACACACAGAAAAGGAATGCTCAGCAGACTGGGTACTACCTACCTGGAAGCACTGCAGAAGTATTTAGGATGAATGGGTTGCCCATAGCTTTAAACTATGGACAACCCTTATTTTTACGTATTTTGCGGATTTCATCATTTCTCTTATAATGAGGACAATTCAAAAAACGACAAAGAAATGGAGAGAATGACAATGAGCAATTTACAGACACCTTTTCGCTATGATTTCGTAGGAAGTTTTTTAAGACCGGAGAAGTTGAAGAAAGCAAGAAGACAGTTCAATGAAGGAAAGATCGATGCTGCGGCACTGAAGAAAGTGGAAGATGAAGCCATCACAGAGCTTGTGAGCAAGATCAAAGAGCTGGGCTATCATGTGATCACAGACGGTGAATTCCGCAGAGCCACCTGGCATCTGGATTTCATGTGGGGATTCGACGGCATCGGCCATACCCCTACCAAGACGGGACTTCCGTTCCACGGCGAGGCGGCCATGGTGGATGATACCTATATTGTAGGCAAGATCGGACTGACCGGGGAGCATCCTTTTGTAGATCATTTCCGGTTTGTAAAAGCATTAGAGGATGAAAATACCGTAGCAAAGCAGACCATACCTTCTCCCGCCCAGTTTCTGGCACAGTTTACCATGCCCTTTAACCGAGGCTGCACAGAGAAGCATTATCCGAATGAGCAGGAACTGGTAAATGACATCGTGGCGGCCTACGGAAAAGTGATCGATGATCTCTATGCGGCAGGATGCCGGAACTTACAGCTGGATGACTGCACCTGGGGCATGTTCGCAGACAAGATCGGTCATACCCTGTACGGAACCACCAGAGAGGGAATTGTGGAGTTCCAGAAAGCCCACAAGGATATTAACGATAAGGTGATCGCCAATGCACCGAAGGATATGATCATCAACACCCATGTATGCCGCGGTAATTTCCATTCCACCTACGCAAGCGAGGGTGCCTATGATTCCGTAGCGGATATCCTGTTCGGCGAAGAGAATGTGAATGCATATTTCCTGGAGTTCGACGACGAGAGATCCGGCGGCTTTGCACCTTTGGCCAAGGTATCCGGGGAGAAAAAGGTAGTGCTGGGACTGATCACCACCAAGTCTCCTGTACTGGAGGACAAGCAGCTTGTCATTGACAGAATCCATGATGCGGCAAAATATATTCCGCTGGAGAGATTATACTTAAGCCCCCAGTGCGGATTTGCCTCCTGCGAGATCGGCAATAAGCTGACCGAAGAAGAACAGTGGGCAAAGCTTCGATTGGTGAAAGAAGTAGCAGAGGAAGTTTGGGGAAAATAAACGTGGTTCCGGCGATCGCAATTCTTATCAAAAAACAGACAGGGGCATGCAATGTGTCCCTGCTTTTTTGAAGTTGGAAACAGATTGTTTCATTTTTCCGGATAAGCTATAATATACTTATGGCTGCTTTGTTCAATATTTTTGAGTGTATATTTGACTGATTTTGAATTGTATTTAGAGAAGGGTGAGGAAGGTACATGAAGACATTGTTAGGTACGAAATTTGCAGTCAGAAAAATACTACTGTTAATGATAAGTGGTATTTTTTTAGTGGGGTGTGCTTATCAGAAGAGTGCTATTCCCATCGATTTTGGAATTGAATCGAGAACAGATTTAAACGGAGACGGAAAAGAAGACAGGGTACGTGTGATCGACAGATGCGATGCTGGATTTACAACAATCATAGCGAATGTAAATGGCGTAGATGTGGCAATAAAAGATTATAGAGGGTATTTTGAATCGACGGTTACTACCGGTGACTTAACGGGAAATGGGAAGGCAGATGTGCTGTTGAAAAGAGCAACACGAGGAATCGATTCCGGTACTGTTAATATCTCCATTCTGCATTTGGAGGATACAGGCTGGGTGGAGTATCCATACAATTTTATTCATAATCCTGATATTGATTTAGAACAGCCGGATACATTTGATGATGAAGTCTATCTCGGTGTTACATTGTTTGAAAAAGATGGAAAGGTAATGGTTCGTTTTATTTCATTCCAGGATAATGATAAAAGTCAAAATACAGTAAAATGCACCGAAGCATCTTATTGTGAAGATGGCTGGTATATAGAGGATATTAAGATGATTTCGGATTTTTTTAGTGGTGATAAATATGAAAGATTATTAGCACCGTTATATGAGACGGAGAATGTTAATGAGGAAGAAATGATAGAGCAAAATTCGGAAAAAGCAGATGACAAGATAGAGGAATTTTCCATGGATGAAATTGAAGAATTGTTTTTTGGCGAGTGGGAAGTTACGAAATTGCTTGGCTTTACAAAAATACAGAACGATTATACGAATTATCCGGAGGGACATGACATCATAGGCAATCATATTGTGATAAATGAAGATGTATTTTCCAGTGAAGGACTTGAAAAATATGAACGTTATCAATGTGAGGTTTTAGAACCTTCTTATGAGGTATCTCCTATAATAGATCGTAATTGGATCTATAATATAAGTGAAGCCGTAAAAGAAGATTCGGAATTATATGACTGGATTCTAAATTATGATGAATTTCAGGATTTGGAAATAAGAGGCACAAGAGATGGAATAAAGGGAAAGTCTCCGGCAGTGAACATAATGATTTCCAGTGATAAGCAGTTTGTTATTCTTTACATGGATTGTACTTTTTACCTTTTGGAGAAAATATAATATATTTAAAAGTTACATACAACAAAGTAATGGACCTAATGATAAATGTGTTGACATTTTGTTCTACATAATGTAGTATAGCGGTATACTACATTATGTAGAATTACGGAAGGGAAAAGAGGATGAGTGAGTTAAGGATAGGGACTTCAGAAGCGAAATTTGCAGATATGATATGGAGCAATGAGCCTATTTCGTCAGGTGATTTAGCAAAATTAGCTTATAAGGAATTCGCATGGAAAAAAACGACATCTTTTACGGTATTAAAAAGACTTTGTGAACGTGGTCTATTTCAAAATAAAAATGGAATAGTTTCTTCGATTGTATCTAAGGAAACATTTTATGCTCGTCATAGTGAACAGTATGTAGAAGAGGCATTTGGGGGATCCTTGCCAGCATTTTTAGCAGCATTTGGAACAGGAAAGAAACTTACGGACAAGGAAATTGATGAAATTAATAAAATTATCGATTCTATGAGGAGATGATGAGGTATGCTACAATTAGTTTTTCTTAAAATTTTAGGAATGAGTTGGTCAGCTAGCATAGTTATTTTAGCTGTTTGCCTTGGACGTATTTTGTTAAAGAAATATCCAAAATGTATTTCATATTTACTTTGGAGCGTAGTTTTATTCCGGCTTCTCTGCCCAATCACATTGGAATCTGAAAAAAGTCTAATTCCCAATTATAATCCTGCACTTAATGAAATTTTTTTAGAACAGAATACCGTTGTGCCTAAGGAAACACTAATGTTATCTGAGTCCTCAGATATTATCGGGGAGGAAAAGAATACAGATAATAAATCAGAAGCTGCACAGGGCATTTTGGTACAAACTACTTCAAACGAAATAGAGGAGACACCAGAAGTTTCCCGGCAAAATGAGTTAGTGCTTATGGGCCAGTATATATGGATCGCAGGTCTATGCCTCTTGCTACTGTATGGAACGATTTCCCTTGTGTTGATTCGTAAAAAGGTATCAGAATCAATACCATTAAGGGAAAATATTTATGTTACGGATAAAAGAATTTCGCCTTTTGTAATGGGGATATTTAGACCAAAGATTTATCTTCCGCAGGGGTTGAGTGAACAAGAACAGGAATACATTATTTTACATGAAAAATGTCATATCAGAAGATGCGACCATATCGTAAAGTTTGCAGCATTTATTGCATGGAGTATTCATTGGTTTAATCCGTTGGTATGGGTTGCATTCCGACTTTTCTGCAAAGATATGGAAATGAGTTGTGATGAGGCCGTCATTAAAAAGATGGGGGAAAAGATTAAAATAGACTATTGCGTTTCCCTAATGAATCTTTCCACACATCATCGCAACACTTATTGGCTTCCGGTGGACTTTGGAGAGAATGATATTAAGGGTAGAATTAAAAATATAGCGTCATTACGGAAAATGAAAAAAGGAGTACTGGCAATTGTTGTTTTGACCGTTGGAGTTTTTATTGTATGCTTGGTATATTTGGCATTTATCCGGAAGGCAGTTGCACCAGAAGAGCATTTGGATGAGGAAACAAGGGTAGCGGAAAATGCTCAGATACTTGATCAACAGGAGAAATTACCTAGAACTGAAGTTTGGCTTGACATTACAGAGCATTATCGTACACATGTGGGAGATCCGTCAAACTTTTATTATATTGATGAGAATAATATATTGTGGGGTAGTGGAAGAAATGAACACGGACAATTAGGCCAAGGAACTCAGGACTATGATTATCACAGAGAAGCAGTAAGAATTGCGGAAAATGTTATCCACGTGGATTATTCACAAAAGGGATTTGTTATTTTTCTAACGGAAGATCACAAACTGTACGGTCTAGGTAATGCCGGCTGTGGAGCATTACAGCAATACGATACGTTTGATGGAAACAGATATTTAAATGACGAGCAATACTTTGTCAGTGAGCCTTATTTGCTCATGGAACAGGTAAAGTACGCATGTTGTGGAAGAGATGACATTGTCTGCCTGGCAGAAGATAATACGGTTTGGACATGGGGAACTGTCTGGTGTAATAGTGGTGCTGCCACTTTACAGACCAACATGGTGTCCGACGGACTATATTTTATTCCGAAACCGCAAAAAGTTTTGGATAATGCAGTCTTGGTTACAGGTGGTTGGAATAACCATGCTGCTCTGCTTCGGGACGGTACGGTTTGGACTTGGGGATATAATAGCGCTGGAAACTGTGGCGTTGCAGATATTGCTGTGGTGAGTAAACCTACAATGGTAGCAGAAGATGTTGCAATGGTTTGGACAAATCTTGCTTTGGAAAATTATCCGCAGCCGAGTGCAGAGGATATTGCTTTGGCCTGGACAGGTAAAAGGCAATACAACATGGAATATGATAATATTTCCGAATTTAATGAAATCTATCCCAAATTATTGAATAACACGGTAATTCAGAAAACAGATGGTTCCTACTGGGTGTGTGGAGAAAATGTAGGTGAGGAAGAAGAGAGGGTGCATGGAGCGGAGGCTGATTATTTTGTCATTTGCACCTATCAGTTTTTACCGTGTAAGTAGTAGATAATATATGAAGGTAATTGTACATTATAATACAGATATGATGGCATTTCGAAGAGTATGATATATGGATTGGTTTAAGAAAATGTTTCTATTGTGGAGGAGTAATGAAGAGATTTTTTGGTTTCACTATTATACTTTTTTTCACTATTAATATTTGTGCATGTTCTCAAAATGAAAATCTGCGAGAAGAAAGAACATCTACATCTATTTCAGATTACAGCATTTATTCAGGAACTTGGACGAGTAATAGATATGATGAAAATTATATCTATACTCAGGCGGGTGGTGCTATATTATCAGCTCAGATAGAGGAAAATCACCTGAAAGCTACTTATGTATATGTTCAAAAAAGTAATTATAGAATAGCATCGGTAGAAAATATAGATACAGAAATTATGGATTCCGTAGCAGAATTTGATTTTGATGACGACGGTTGGGGGAACAGTGGAAAAGTAAGGATTGTATTTGGAGAACAGGTGTCTGTTGAAATCAAAGAATTAGAAAAAAATCCTAATAATGCTACGGGAATGGCAATATCTTCAGCGGTGCTTGACAGAGAAGATAGTACAGAGATAGATACTGAGGAAGCCAGAGATGAAAATAATATAGACCAACAAATGATGGCGCGCGATCCGTATAGAGCGGCAAGTGTGTATTGGAGTGAAGTAGTGGAATGGGATGAGGATAATGGGAGATATGGAATGGATAGACCATTAGAACCCATATTATCTTCGGATCAAAGAGAATACACAATAGAAGAATTAAAGGATTATCCGGAAGATATATTGTATTTGGCATTAAATGAAATATATGCACGACATGGTTATATTTTTAGAAATGAAGATTTGCAAAATTATTTTATGGGACAAGTATGGTATACTCCTTTGGTGGAGGGAGAAAATTTCAGTGATGAAGTGTTTAATGAATATGAAAAAGAAAATTTGAAAATATTGTTAAAAATTAAATCATCAATGTAGAAATGAAGTTATTTTGATATGCTGGAAATATGGGACAATATTAAACAATTTATAGATAAGATGTAACAGAGGTGGTATAAAAGAGAAGAAAAAATCAATATGGATATATGTTATAGGAATAATAGGTTTAATTATAATATTTTTCATTGTTATATTAAACCGTTTAATTATGGGGAAAGACTGTTACTTCAAAGGTGGGAGAGAACTATCATAAATTGGAGACAAACGGCGTTTATAGTCCCCTAATTGTATTTCCTTCGAATGATGTGGAGGCGATATCTCAAAAGTACTATTATCAAATTAAGGACGAGATATTTTCAGGCACCTGTCAAATATATTTGGAAAATCAATATACTCAGGAGCAATATGCATTAGAAATAGAGCGTCTGAAAAATTTAAAACTGCCATATTTAGATCAGACCAATAATATTTACGTTGACAAGGAAAATTATTGTGATGTGACATATGTTGCTATGGCAAATTGGACGGATCGATTTGAGTATGCAATTACATTAGAAGAACAAAATATTATTATTTATGTTTATTTACAAAATATGGATCAAAAGAATATCGATATTGATCCGAAATACCTTCCTCAATATTTCCATGATAATAATACAACCGCATATGATGCTACGAAAAATATGACAGAGGAGCACAGAAGCATTTATTCGTTTTTAATTGGGAAAAATACATAGACTGTATGGATTTAGTAAAATAATTAGATTATGAATGCAGTAAGTCGAATGGAGATTCGTATGAGCCATATGCAAAAAACAGCATATTACCATCTTCCCGGTCTGTTTGAATTCTATGAACTATACCGGATATTTCTGCCATTATTCCGGGAACACCGGGAATATTTTTACGACTGGTGCGACATTGGTTCCATCTATGGAGCACCGCCGGACTGTATCTGGGGCGGCGGCCGCGTCTCACTGGAGGATCACGATGCAAGAGAAGTGCTGGCGTTGTTACAGGAATACAGCATCTCAGCCCGTCTGACCTTCAGTAATTCCCTTCTTCGCAAGGAACATCTTTCGGACAGAAAATGCAATGAACTCTGTGCTCTGTTCGCGGAAAATGTAGAGCTTAAGAACGGCGTGATCGTTCATTCAGACCTACTATTACAGTATCTGAAAAGTCATTATCCGAAGCTTTATCCGGTATCTTCCACTACGAAAGTCCTGACGGATTTTGAAGCGTTAAAAAAGGAGACCGACAGAGACGATTTTCGCTATGTTGTACCGGATTTCCGACTGAACAAGGCTTATGAAAAATTAAATACGCTGACAGAATCACAGAAAGAAAAAGTAGAATTTCTGTGCAATGAATGCTGCTATTTCGGCTGTAAGGACAGGAAGGAATGTTACGAAGCCGTCAGCCGCAGGAATCTGGGAGAGGAGCCGGATTTTAGCTGTACTTCGCCGGGGGCGGAGGAGGGCTATCGTTTCTCCAAAGCCATGAAAAATCCCGGATTTATCAGTGTGGGAGATATTCAGAAGATCTATCTGCCTATGGGATTTTCCAATTATAAGATCGAGGGCCGGGGACTGGGCAGTGCACTGGTTCTGGAATTTTTACTGTACTATATGACGAAGCCGGAGTACCAGCTGCAGGTCAGAGAAGAAGTTTACCTGGATAATATGCTGGATCTGTTTTAATAAATGAAATCAAAAGATGAGGAATGCTGTCATGGAATACGAAACCAATGAACCAAAGCATATCAAGGTAAGAGGTGCAAAGGTTCATAACCTGAAAAATATAGATGTGGATGTTCCTTTGCACAAAATCGTGGGAATCGCCGGGGTATCCGGTTCGGGGAAATCTTCGCTGGCACTGGGTGTCCTCTATGCAGAGGGCTCCAGACGTTATCTGGAATCCTTGTCCACATATACGAGAAGACGTATGACCGGTGCGGCGAAAGCGCAGGTGGATGAAGTCCTCTATGTTCCAGCTGCTCTGGCGCTACATCAGCGCCCCAGCATTCCCGGTATCCGCAGTACGTTTGGAACCGGAACGGAGCTTTTGAACAGTCTGCGTCTGATGTATTCCAGACTGGCATCCCACCGCTGCCCTAACGGACACTATGTACCTCCGACCCTGAAAGTAGCGGCGGAGCAGGAGATCCTGTGCCCGGAATGCGGAGCGAAGGTACATGCTCCCAGCGCAGAGGAACTGGCATTCAATTCTCAGGGAGCCTGCCCGAAATGCGGCGGTACGGGAAGTGTGCGGACCGTGGATCTGGATTCTCTTGTGCCGGATGATTCCTTAAGTATTGACGAGGGAGCGGTGGCACCCTGGAACAGTCTCATGTGGTCTTTAATGACAGATGTCTGCCGGGAAATGGGAGTGCGGACGGATGTGCCTTTCCGGGAACTCACAGATCGGGAAAAAGAGATCGTCTATCACGGCCCCGCAGAGAAGAAACATATTTTTTATAAGGCGAAGAAGACCAATCAGGCGGGAGAACTGGATTTTACATATTTCAATGCGGTATACACGGTAGAAAATGCCCTGGCGAAGGTAAAAGACGAAAAGGGCATGAAACGTGTGGAAAAATTCTTAAAGGAGGACATCTGCCCGGAATGCGGCGGCAGCAGACTTTCGGATGCGGCCAGAGCACCGAGAGTTCGGGGCATAGGGCTTGCGCAGGCCTGCCAGATGCCCCTGAAAGAATTGGTGGACTGGGTAGCGGGAGTGCCGGATTTCCTGCCGGAAGAGATGCGGCCTATGGCGAAATCCATCTGTGAATCTTTTCAGACCGTGGCGAAAAGGCTGATGGATCTGGGACTTTCCTATCTGTCTCTGGACCGTGCGGCAGCATCTCTGTCCACTGGGGAAAGACAGCGGATGCAGCTGGCCCGTGCGGTGCGGAACCGTACCACAGGAGTACTCTATGTGCTGGATGAGCCTTCCATCGGTCTGCATCCTTCGAATATTGTGGGGTTGAATGCGGTGATGCATGACCTGATCGCTGACGGCAACTCCATTATTTTGGTAGACCATGACACTCAGATCTTATCTGAGGCGGACTGGCTGATCGAAATGGGACCGGAAGCCGGTGCCGGAGGCGGCTATGTGATCACACAGGGCACGATTCCGCAGGTGATTGCGCAGAAAGAGTCCATGATCGGTCCTTTTCTGGTGCAGACTGCGGATATGCGTATCCGTAAGCCCATCGCCCGGGAGGAAATATTTGCACTGGGAAAGCTTCATCTGTCCACAGATGCTATCCATACGGTAAAATCTTTGGAAATAGAGATTCCCAAGGGAAGACTTACGGTCGTTACCGGTGTCTCCGGCTCCGGTAAGACCACCATGGTGCTGGAAAGCCTGATTCCGGGGCTGAAAGCAAAGTTAAACGGCGAACATTTGCCCGGCCATGTAAAAAGTATTACCGCGGATGGCATCGCTCATGTAAAACTGATCGATGCATCCCCCATCGGCATCAATGTGCGGTCCACGGTAGCCACTTATGCCAATGTGCATGACGAATTGCGGAAGATCTATGCGAAAAATAAGAAATATAAGGCGGGAGATTTTTCTTACAATACCGGAAAACTAAGATGCCCGGTCTGCGACGGTACCGGACAGATCAGTCTGGACATACAGTTCCTGCCGGATGTGGATGTGCCCTGCCCGGAGTGCGGCGGTTCCCGCTATGCAAGAGAGGCATGGGGCATCTACTATGAGAACAAACGGGGGAAACGTTATTCTCTGCCGCAGATGATGGAGATGGATGTAACGACGGCATTGCAGGCGGCAGAGGATTGGAAAGTCGTGCATCAGCGTCTGGAAGTCCTGAAAAATCTGGGACTGGGATATTTAACATTAGGCGAAGAGACACCAAGCCTCTCCGGCGGAGAGGCTCAGCGGTTGAAGCTTGCCAGCGAAATGGGCAGAGGACAATCGGATTCCGTATTTGTATTCGACGAACCGACGATCGGACTGCATCCGTTAGATGTACAGACGCTGTTGCAGGTATTTCAGGCGCTGATAGACAATGGGGCAACGGTACTTGTCATTGAACATGATCTGGATGTGATCCGCAATGCCGATTACATCATTGATATGGGACCCGGTGGCGGAGAAGACGGCGGCAGAGTTGTCGCTGTGGGAACTCCGGAGCAGATCGCAGCCAATGCCGACAGCATTACGGGAAAATATCTGTGATGTTCTGGGAAAAGAAAAACGTTGATTTAAGCGGAAAATGGAGGCGGGCAGTAGTAAAAGAGTTGCTAATTTGATATACTTATCATGGAGGTAGAAATTATGTGTGATGTACGAAAATATTCTGATATGTATAAAGATATGAAAGACCTACAACCAGAGGACACATTACAGTTGGTGATGGAAGCAAAAGACAGTGAAGAAAGGGATTTCTTTGAGATGATTGGAAACTTTTTGCTTCAGCAAAAGCAAAAGAAAGTTATTGAGGGAAATCTGTTTTAATGAAGAAATATATTTTAATTGCAGGTGTTAACGGTGCCGGAAAGTCCACATTATATCAAACCATAGATTCACTAAAATTAATGGAACGGGTTAATACAGATGAGATAGTGCGCTCTTTTGGAGATTGGAAAAGTCCTTCTGATGTTATGAAAGCAGGTAAGATAGCAGTAAAAAAGATACAGAACTATTTTGAAAAGGGAATTTCATTTAACTAGGAAACAACATTATGCGGTAATTCTGTTTTAAAAAATATTAAAATTTATTTTTTCGCAGAGGCAACATATGCTGCTGGTGTCATATGATACTTCTTTTTGAATAACTGAATAAAATGGCTTTCATTGCAGAAGCAGAGCGTATAGCTGACGGCGTTGATCGCCATCCCCCGGGTAAGCATATGTTTTGCTTCTTCCATTTTTTGATCCAGAATATATTGGTGGAGGGGAACGCCGGTCTCTTTTTTGAAGGCCTGAGACAGATAATCCCTTGATACATGAAGACTTTTGGCGATATCTTCTATTTTAAGACGGCTGTGAAGATGGATATGTATCAGGTGAATGCACTTGTTGATCAAAGGGCTGTAACATTGAGGGATCGAGTTCTCTTTTACTTTTGTGACCAGTTCGATTGCTTTTTCACATAAATAATCAATACACTCTTCCATGGTCTGAAGAGAATCAATCTTCTGAATATAGAAATCGCTTAACTGATAAGCTTCACTTTCATCCAGTCCGCCCAGAATTGCATAATGAATAGCTACGGCAATGGTGGATACTGCCCAGTAGTGTATTTCCCGGGAAGGATTGTCAGACATATGTCCGATGATCAGTCCGGACTGTCGGTATAGATTCAGGGCATTTTTCACTCCTGTCAGGTCACCGTCTTTTATCGATTGGAACAATAAAATTTCCGAAGCAAAGGAAGTATGTGTTTTTCCGGTCTCCCGCGCTTCATAAATAAAATTCCCGGAAGCATCTAAAAATTCATATCCAATCTGAGCTTTTTTCTTAACCATTGCGTATCCCTTCTTTCTATAATAATTTTAACATAATACAACATAAAAATGATATAGCAAAAAGAAAAGAGATGCTAAGTTTTTCTTAGAGGAAATCGAAGCAAAGGAGGTATTTTATGGGGAAAAGTCTGGAAGAAATGTGCAGGCTCGTGACGGGTTACGGAGCGTGGCATATCGGAGATATCCAGGTGTCAGACGGACCGCACGGCGTCCGCGCCCAGGAGGATGGAGCGAAGAACAACGACAGCTATGAAGCTACCTGTTTTCCGACGGCGAGCAGTGTGGCGTGCTCCTGGAATCCGGATCTGATCGGACAAATGGCGGAAAGCATTGCGCAGGAGGCAAAGGAGCTTGGTGTTTCCGTGGTGCTGGGACCCGGAATAAATATCAAACGATCCCCTCTCTGCGGAAGGAATTTTGAATACTATTCAGAGGATCCTTTCCTGACAGGAGAATTAGCGACGGCCTATATTGGTGCAATGCAGGAGCAGGGTGTGGGCACTTCGCTGAAGCATTTTGCGGGAAATAATCAGGAGACTCACAGAATGACATCCAATTCCATGATTGATGACAGAGCATTGCATGAAATCTATCTGTCGGCATTTGAGAAAGCGGTGAAAAAAGCAAAACCGGCGACAGTCATGGCAAGCTACAATTACATAAATGGTCTTCCTGCATGTGAAAATTCCCACCTGCTGACCGAGATTCTCAGAGAAAAATGGGGTTATGAGGGTCTGGTAATGAGTGACTGGGGAGCCTGCGTGGATCTGCCGGCCTGTGTGGCGGCGGGAATGGATGTGGAGATGCCGGACAGCTGCGGTAACCATTATGCGCAGATTCTGGAGGCTGTACAATCAGGAAAACTGCCGCAGGAGACTCTGGAAACTGCTATAAAAAGAATAGAAAGATTAAACGCAGATTATGCCGGGAATATTTTGTCGGAAAAAAGTAGAAAAGAGGTCCTGGCGGAGACCAGAGAACGACATCATGATCTGGCAAAAAGAATTGAAGAGGAAAGCGCTGTTCTTCTTAAAAATGAAGAGTTTCTCCCATTGTCAAAAGAAATAAAGGAAATTCTGATCATAGGGGATATGGCATCAACGCCCCGGATCCAGGGAGGCGGCAGCAGCCATATCCACACAGAGAGAGTTATTTCCTTTGTGGAGGCATTTGAAAAAAGAGATATAAAAGTATGTTATGCCAAAGGATATAAAAATTCTACTTTTCATAGGAGCCACAGACTGGAGAAGGAAGCCTGCAAAAAGGTAGAGGATGCGAAAAAAAGACAGATACCGGTGCTGTTTTTCGGTGGGCTCACGGAGATGGCAGAAGGAGAAGGATATGACAGGGAAAGTTATGAACTGCCGTTAAATCAGAGCATTTTACTGGAACAGCTGCTGAAAGTAAATGAAGACATCGGTTTTGTATCCATAAGCGGTGCCCCTTACAATATGGAAAAGCCATCAAAATGTAAAGCGTTGTTACAGATGTACCTTGGCGGAGAAGCGGTTGCGGAAGCCTGTGCCGGGATCGTCCTGGGGGACACCAGTCCCTCCGGCAAACTGGCAGAGAGCATTCCTTACAGGGAAACGGATGTGCCGAGCTATGGATATTTTGGCAGGCAGGGCGAGCAGAAAAATCATTTGGATGATGTAGAATATCGGGAAAGTATTTTTGTGGGATATCGATATTACGATACCTTCCGGATTCCCGTGCGTTACTGCTTTGGGTATGGGTTAAGCTACACGAATTTTGCGTATACGGATCTGAAAGTCCATCAGGATGTAAAGCAGAACTGCCGGATTATTTTTGCAGTGGAAAATATCGGAGATACCGCCGGATGTGAGATTGCCCAGGTATATGTGAAGAACCCGGAAGCGGAAGATTTCCGGGCGAGAAGGGAACTGCGAAGCTTTCGGAAGATACATTTACAGCCCGGAGAGAAAAAAGAAGTAGAGATCATGCTGGATACCGGAGCTTTTTCGGTATACCAGGATTCAGAATTTTGGGTGATCGGTGGGGAGTACGAGATTCAGGTAGGTGCATCGCTGCAGGATATCCGGCTGTCGGAAAGTATCTGCGTGGAGGGAGTGAAACTACAATGCCCGTTGACGATCCATACATCGATACCGTTGTCGGAAGAAGATTTTGATGCTGTCTATACCTATCCGCGTACCTATTTTTCGCATACGAAACCGGGTGAGTTCACAACGAAAAATTCGTTGCGGCAGATGCAGCCTTATTCAGCCCTGGCAAGAAAGTGGAGCCGTATAGGAATGCTGGCTGCGCGAGTGCTTTATTTTTCCAAACCGTTCAATGACCCGGAAGTGAGGATGATGTCAGAAGGGATTCTTGAAGGAAATATTGACAGCGTATGTAATCAGAGTGGTGGCATGATAAAACACAGTACGATTCAGAGAATTGTGGATTCCGCGAACAGGAGGGCAAAAAATGAGGGATAAGTTAGATGCAAGAACGAAATGGAGCTATTGTATCGGAGCAACGGGAAGAGATGCGGCATATGCTCTGGTAAGCATGTATCTGATCCTATATGTGCAATATACCATGAATCTTACAAGTGCGCAGTTTGCCGTGATCAGCGGGGCAATGATCCTATGTATGGTCTGGGATGCGATAAATGATCTGCTCATGGGAATTATCATAGAAAATACGCATTTTAAAATGGGAAAATTTAAGCCGTGGATACTGGCTGGTTCGATTACAAATGCGATTGTTATTGTGTGTTTATTTACTATCCGACCGAGTGGGTGGGGATTTGTCGCATTTTACAGTCTCTTCTACCTTCTGTGGGGAATGACTTACACCATGAATGACATTGCCTATTGGGGAGTGCTGCCCTCTTTAAGTTCAGATCCCGGAACGAGGGATTCTCTGGTAACGATTATGAGCATTTTTGTATGTATCGGACAGTTTTCCGTGGCGGGAGTAGTTCCTGTTGTGATCGCAGGAAATGCGGTGAAAGCATACAGAATCGTAGCGATTGTGGTAGCACTCTGCCTGATTGCATTTCAGATGCTGACCGCCTTTGGGATCAAGGAAAATGACAGAGAAGAACAAAAAGATAAACTGTCATTAAAGGACATGTATCATATTTTTATGAGAAATGATCAGTTGGTGGCAGCGGGAATTGCTTCTATCTTTTTTAACATTACCTGCAATATTCTTATTATTTTTGGCGTGAACTTTTTTTACATAGAATACGGATATTCGGAAAGCGGTAATCTGGTATTTTATTTTACGGTGATGTATGGTCTGGGAATGCTGATATCCCAGGCGAGTTATGCGACTCTGGCAAAACATTTTACGAGACAGAAAATACTTAATGCGTGTTTTGTATCACTATTGATTGGATATGCCTGTTTTATGGGATTTGGTTACGTGCTCCCGAAAAATATAGTTTTATTGAATGCGATAGGTTTTGTTATCTTTTTCTTTCAGGGGCTGATGAATCTTGTGATCATCGTGATGATTAACAATACGATCGAATATGATGAGGCGAGATTCCATGAAAGACACGATTCGGTAATATCTGCGGTGCGTTCTTTTAGTGTGAAACTGGCAGGCGGAATCAATCAGGGGTTATCTGCACTAGTATTGATCGTGAGCGGAATTTATGCCAAGAGCCGGAGCATCAGTGCCCTGGAGATAGAAGTGAACCGCGGCGAGATATCCAGTGAAGCGGCACTGGCAGAGGCGAATCGCTATATCGGAGAAATTACGACTGCGCAGGGAATCCTGTTCCGTGTTGGAATGGTACTCATTCCGCTCATAGCGCTGGCGATATCCTATATGATTATCCGAAAAAAGTACCATATTGATGAAGCAGAGTATGCCAAATTAGTGGAGAAAACCAGAACCTAATTAATAAATTGAGAGTTAGTGAAATAGTTGTTCTAAAATCCACGCAGAAAGGACTGCCCGCCCCAGACTCGGATGCCTGCTACGCCCGGGGGAGTAGTCCTTTTCTGCTGGGCTACTGCTTCCCTAAATGATTTTATAGAAGTCCTGTTGATTACTTTGGTGTAAATGACGTAATAATGACGTATTTTATACAAATAATTCTTAAAATCAAGATATTTTGTATTAAAATAGCTTGATTTTTTCATTTTACGAAAATAATTACTTCCAAAGCATCCAAATCCCTTGTTTTTGTATTTTTTTTTACAAAAAATAACGATTTAAATACAAAACCAAAAATCTTGCCTCTTTTACACCAAAGTCAATCAAACTCTTTACACACAAATTCAGACTTGACTCGTCGATCAACCACACTTACTCTTAATTCTACTAAAACATGCGAAAAAGCCGGGAAAAGAAAAATTTCCGTCTTAGAAACACATTATTTTTTACTATAATTGTATAAAAAGATCTATTACGTAAAAAGTCGCTTTCTGAGAAGCTTGTTTTTTACTATTTTGACTCTATTGAGGCGTTTTTCAAAAATCAGTAGTACCAATACGGGCTGCTGCGATTCGTCACATCCGCAATGAGCCACGCTATTCATAAGATTGTCAGCAAAAAACGCTGCCAATCGCATTTCTCTTCGCGGCATTCGCCGCATAGGCATAAGGAAAGACAGCGATGTGGGCGTGAGCGCCCACATCGCTGTCTTTCCTTATGCCTATGCGCGGTTCATTGCTCGCGTAATTTCCACTACAATTTCCCCAGTTTGATTTTGACATACGTATAGTGACTATGATACACTGAATAAGAAAAAAGTGGGACAGTCTGCTTTGATGAAATAAGAAACTTAGGACAAGAAAAGGTTAAGGGAGCGAAATACCTTGGATAAGAGTGAATATAAATTAAGAGCGGAAGAAATCAAAGACCTGATCAGCCGGGGAGAATATGCACAGGCGGCTGAAATTGCCGACACGATTGACTGGCGTCGTGTAAAAAGTGTCATGATGTTGTGTACGATCAGTGACCTCTATAAGATCAATCGCAGATATGAGGATGCCAGAGATATGTTGCTTTTAGCATACGAGCGACGTCCCGGCGGAAGGACCATCTGCTATTCTCTGTGCGAGCTTTCCATTAAAATGGAAGAATATGTGCAGGCGATAGAATATTATAAGGAATTTGTGCAGGTGGCGCCCAAGGATCCGGGAAGGTACATTTTGCAGTATAAATTATATGAGGCGCAGGATGTGAGTCTGGAAGAACGAATTGCTGTTCTGGAGGAACTCAAGAAGAGAGACTATAGGGAAAAATGGGCATATGAACTGGCCTATTTGTATCATAGAGTCGGACTGGCAGCCAGATGCGTAGAGGAATGTGATGAACTGATCCTCTGGTTTGGCGAGGGAAAATACGTTATTAAGGCAATGGAACTGAAAATGCTCCATCAGCCGTTGACACCGGAGCAGCAGGAAAAATACGATCATCGGTTCGACGCGCCCGGAAGCCATATCCCGTCGCAGAACTCTGTGCAGGATAACGAGTATAGCGGGAATGAAAGTTATGAGCAAGGTTACGCCAAGGACGGAAGCTATGATCAAGAGCAGGGTTATGCACAGGACGGCAGTTATGACCAGGGTCAGGGTTATGCACAGGACGGCAACTATGACCAGAGCCAGGGTTATGCACAGGACGGCAACTATGATCAGGATCAGAGTTATGCACAGGATAGCAGCTATGATCAGAACCAGAGCTACGTACAGGATTCCGGTTATGATCAGGTGAACGGAGATACACAGATATATGATCCGGTGCAACCCGCACAGCAGGAGACACCGACACAGCCGGTACAGGATGATTACGATATTCATGTGAAGACCATGGATGTGGGGCAGTATAATACCATCAATCTGCAGGCAGAACTTGCAGCGGGACTTCGTGAAGTCCTCGGTGAGGAGCCAAAAGGAGATACCGCAAAAGCGACATCGGACTCCATTACCCGTTCTATCGTAGCACCTATGATGGATTCCGATACAGAATCTCTGGATTATCCGGAGATTGCAGAGGTCAGTGAGGATGATCTGGAGCCGGAGACCGAGCAGATCGAAGGTTCCGAGGTATTCTTTGGTGAGACCGGAGAGATCGGTGACCTGTCTCAGGTTCCGGAGGTAGAGACCGAGGAAATCCTGCCGGAGGAACCCGCATCTCTTAAGAAACAGGATGTTGTGCCGGAATTATCGAAAGCAGAAGTGGAGCCGGAAGCGACTACACCGGTGGAACCTCCCAAGGAGCTGGCGAATGTACTGGCACAGGAATCCGACGGACAGATCAGCCTGGTAATGCCCGAGGCGGAAAGCATTGAGAAGCAGATTACCGGTCAGATCAATATTGAAGACATTCTGGCAGAGTGGGAGCGTAAAAAGAAAGAAAACCTCGAAAAGAGAGAAGAAGAAGTCCGCCAGCATGTACTACAGCAGACCGGTGCCATGTTCACGGAATTTGAACAGGCGGTAAGAGATGGCCTGTTAGAAAAACTGGAAAAAGAAAAAGCGGTGGATGCTGATACGGTTACGGATACAGATGAAGTTGAAGAGCTGGAAGAGATTGCGGATGTAAACGATGAAACAGAAAAAGCTCCTGCGGAAGTTTCTGAAGAAGAGCCAGAACCAGAACCTGCTGATACGGATATCGTTGACACTGAAGAGGTAGAAGAACTTGAAGAGGAACCTGCCGTAGCGGAATATGAAGAAGAATCCGCAACAGAGGAACCGGACGCTGTTGTCGATATGGAAGTGACGCAGGAGCCGGCTGCAGAAATCCCAGAAGTGCCGGAGGAAACCACAGCAGAGATCGAAGAAGTGCCGGAAGAAACCACAGCAGAGACCGAGGAAGCATCGGAGGAATCCGTAGCAGAGGCTGAAGAGGAGCCGGAAGAAGCGGTAGAAGAAGTCCCTGAGGACGAGCAGCCGCAGACCCCGGAGCCTCCCGTAGTGGAGAGAGACAAAGCAAAAGTCCGTGCGCTTACCAGAGAAGAGCGCGAGCTGTATGCGCCCTTTATTCAGAGTAAGTCCGCAAGAGAACAGTTAGTCAAAGCCATTGATAATATCAGCCTGGCTGCCTATACCGGCAATGTGATCATCACCGGTGAAGAAGGCATGGATACCTTATCCCTTGCAAAAAATATGATCCGGGAGATTCAGGCTACCGACAGCAATTTCTCCGGAAAAGTTGCCAAAATCTCCGGCCATGCGCTGAACAAAAAAGATGCAGCCGAGACCCTGAACAGACTGCAGAACGGTGCACTTATCATCTGTAAGGCATCGGAAATGAATAATAAAACTGTGGACACGATGTACAAAGCGCTGCAGCAGGAGAATCAGGGCATTGTCATTATATTGGAAGATACCAGGAAAGAGATAGATCGTTTTCTGGAAAAGTATGAGAAATTGCAGGAAAGCTTCACTTCCCGCATGGATGTCGAAGCACTCAGCAATGATACACTGGTAGCGTTCGGAAGGCAGTATGCACGGGAGAGGGAATATTCCATCGATGAACTGGGTGTTCTGGCACTGCATACCAGAATCGAGGATATGCAGACGATAGATCATGTAGTTACCGTGGTGGATGTAAAAGAAATCGTGGATGAGGCAATTGCGCATGCGAATAAAAAGACATTAAAGCATTTCTTTGATGTTCTGTTTGCCAAGAGATATGATGATGAGGATATGATCATCCTCACGGAGAAAGATTTTGTATAACTATTCAGAGCCATGTAAACATTGACGAATGGGCGTCGAATGCTTGCATTCGTAAGAACATTTATCAATGTTTATAGGGCGAAGTAACCACATGAGCAAAAGGAAAGCATTGAAAATGCGATTTTGCGAAGGGGGTTCTGAATAGTTAAAAATATATAGCGGGAGGCGCAGCTATGACGCAGGAGAAGGTATTTATTTCCGAAGCAGATCAGTATCTTTTTGCCCAGGGAACGCACTATGATATTTATAAAAAACTGGGCGCGCATCTGTCGACGGAAGATGGTGTGCAGGGAGTCTATTTCGGGGTATGGGCACCAAATGCAGCACAGGTGAATATCATCGGTACATTCAATGAATGGAACGAGGAATCGCATCCCATGCAGAAGCTGGGAGAGGGCGGTATCTGGGGGCTGTTCGTTCCCAGCGTGGAAGAAGGAACAATGTATAAGTTCCTGATCTATGCGAGGGATGGCAGAAAGCTGTACAAAGCCGATCCTTTTGCCAATTATGCGGAATACAGACCTGGCACAGCGTCCATCGTTACGGATATCACGGGATTCGACTGGAAGGATTCCAAGTGGATGGAAGCCCGGGATAAAAAAGATATGAACAAGGAACCCATGGCAATCTATGAGTGCCATATCGGTTCTTTCATGAAACATCCCAATAATGGCACTGCGGAAGGATTTTATAATTATCGTGAGTTCGCCGACCGGATCGTGGAATATCTGAAAGAGATGAAATACACCCATGTAGAGCTTATGGGAATCGCGGAGCATCCGTATGATGGCTCCTGGGGATATCAGGTGACCGGATACTATGCGCCTACTTCCCGTTACGGAACGCCTAAGGATTTTATGTATCTGGTCAATAAACTGCATAAGGCAGGTGTCGGAGTCATTTTGGATTGGGTACCGGCACATTTTGCAACCGATGCACACGGACTGGCAGAATTTGATGGACAGTGCATCTTTGAACATCCCGATCCCCGTTTGGGAGAGCATCCTGAATGGGGAACGAAGATATTTAATTATGGCAAAAATGAAGTGAAGAACTTCCTGGTAGCCAATGCTCTGTTCTGGCTGAGAGAGTTCCATGTAGACGGTATCCGTGTAGATGCAGTAGCCTCCATGCTGTATCTGGATTACGGTAAAAAAGACGGACAATGGCTGCCGAATAAATTTGGCGGCAATAAGAACCTGGAAGCCATTGAGTTCTTCCATCATCTGAATTCAGTGATCCGTGGAACTTATCCGGGATTTTTGACGATTGCTGAGGAATCTACCGCATGGCCTAATGTTACCAGTGGTATCGGGGAGGAAGGCTTAGGATTTTCCTTCAAGTGGAATATGGGCTGGATGCATGATTTCTGCGAGTATATGAAGCTGGATCCGCTGTACCGGAAAGGCGATCATTACGCCATGACCTTTGCTATGAGTTATAATGACAGCGAGAATTATATTTTACCCTTATCCCATGATGAAGTGGTACATCTGAAGTGCTCCATGGTGAATAAAATGCCCGGATATCCGGCAGATAAATATGCCAACCTTCGTGTGGGGTATAGCTATATGTTCGGGCATTCCGGCAAGAAATTATTATTTATGGGACAGGATTTCGGACAGGAGCGAGAGTGGAGTGAAGAGCGTGAGCTTGACTGGTATCTGTTAGGTGAGAAGCTGAATCAGGGCGTACATACTTATGTAAAGGAGCTGTTAAAGCTGTATCGTAAATACCCTGCTCTGTACGAGATTGACAATAACTGGGACGGCTTTGAATGGATGAACGCGGATGATGCGGAACACAGCACTTACTCCTTTGTCCGGAAATGTTCCAGTGGCAAGAATAATCTGCTGTTTGTACTTAACATGACCCCGATGAAATGGGAGAACTATACTGTTCCCGTGCCTAAGAAGAAAAAATATAAGCTTCTGCTGAATAGTGATGAGGAACGGTTCGGCGGCTGGGGCAACGAGATTCCCACAGAGATTACGGCGGAGAAAAAGCCTTATCATTATAAGGATTACTCCATCAGCTTTGATCTGCCGCCCTACGGCGCTGCGGTATTTCTGTTCTAGGTCAGGTTAAGAAATCATATAAAACAACCGAAATAAAAGATGAGTGTGACCAAAAAGTGCACTCATCTTTTTTCTTAACTATTCAGAACCGGCGGGCTCTGGGAACTGTACAGAAAAGGACGACAGGCGTGAAGATAACATTTCAGAAACAGACGATCAATGAAAATGACAATAGAACAGAAAGTAACCGGACAGAGAAAAGCAGCTGGGGCAAGGACAAGACATGGCGCAGTAAAAAAAGCGTAAATGTGAATTTCGGGGCAGTATACGAGAGTGGACAGGCCGCAGTGCCCATGTCTTCTTTGGAAAAGGAAGAGAACAACAAAGGAAAAGCTCTGATGGAGCTGCAGCAGGATGCCGGGAATGCTAATGTGGCGTTGCAGCAGGACTATATGACATTGATGTCGCATACCATGTCACAGGAGGACTATGCGAAGGCCTGTGAGGATGGATTTGATCCTAGAGAATTGGATCAGGATACAGCGGTCACCATCGTGGATAAGATCAAGGCAGAACTGGTGCGTTCCGGTCAGCAGATCGCAGGGTATACGGATGATATCGATATGGATACCCTGGCGGCAGCGGTAGGAAGTGATACTTTAGCCCGAAGCATCGAAGAGCAGTTCCGTTCCGCGGATCTTCCTTTGACGCAGGAAAATATAAATGAACTGAAAAACGCATGGGATATGGCAGCTTCCCTGAAGGAACCGGAAGAAGGTGCGGTCAGCTACCTGGTGGATAATGGACTGGAACCGGAGATCTGGAACCTCTATGTGGCAGCGAACAGCGGTGCAAAAGTACAGAATAATGATGTCCCGCAGGAACTGCAGGAGCAGATGGACAAGGTAATTGCGGATGCGGGATTGACGGTAAACGATGAGAACAGACAGAAGGCACAGTGGCTGGTAAGTGCCGACCTTGCGCTGACCACGGATACGCTGCAGCAGCTTGTGGAACTGGACGGCATTTCCTATCCCATCACGGAGGACGCTTTTGCGCAGGCAGCAGCGGCGGCAATTGCGGAGGGAAAATCCCCGATGTATGCGAACCTGGGCAGACAGGATACGATTTATGAAAAAGCAGATAAAATGCTGCAGGACTGGTTCTCAGATGCAAAGTGGAATGCCACGGCAGAGAATCTGGCAGCAAGAAAACAGTTGGAAGAGATTCGCCTTCGCATGACGGCAGAAGTGAACGTAAAGCTTTTACAGAGTGATTTTTCTATTGATACAGCCCCCATGGAGCAGTTGATCGAAGCGCTGCGAAAGGCGGAGGCAGAGGTTGCCGGAAAATATTTTCCCGGTGAGTCTCAGGCAGTGACGAAATATGAGACTTATACCCAGGCAGTGCAGGTGGCTTCCGAATTGCCGGGATTGCCTGCCGGAGTACTGGGATCCTATAGCCTGGAACAGAATGCTGCCACAGAGACGGTTTCTGACTTCCATAAGGAAGGCGCTGCAATGCAGAAAGCCTATGAGGAAGCGGGCGAACGTTATGAGACTCTGATGACGGCACCGAGAAGCGATCTGGGAGACAGCATCCGGAAAGCATTTTCTAATGTAGATGATATTCTGACAGATATGTCATTAGAAAAAACATCGGAAAATCAGCGGGCTGTCCGGATTCTGGCATATAACAATATGGAAATTACACCGGAAAATATCGAGAAGGTCAAGGAAGCTGACAGACAGGTCAGCGCAGTAGTGGACAGACTGACACCGAAAAATGTGTTACAGATGATCCGGGATGGTGTAAATCCTCTGGAGAAGACCTTTAACGAACTGGAGTCCTATTTTTCACAGAACCCCCAAAGCTATGAGGAAGAAGTGGAGGACTACAGCCGTTTCCTATATCAGTTGGAGCGGAAAAAGGATGTTACAGAAGAGGAGCGAAAAGCGTATATTGGAATTTATCGAATGGTGCATCAGGTCGAGAGAGAGGATGGCGCAGCGGTAGGCGCGGTAGTAAATACCGGTGCAGATTTACAATTTTCCACTCTGCTGACGGCAGCCAGGAGCAGAAGGGCTTCTCATATGGACTGGAAAGTGTCGGAGGATACCGGGCTGACACAGGAGATTCATTTGTCCGAGAATAATATATCTGAACAGATTCGGATGGGTATGGCAAAAGAGGTTCTGACAGAGGTGTCAGATGATGGCGAAAGCAGAGCAGCGTATGACCGGGAAGGACTGCAGCAGATGCGTGAGGCGGGAAATACAACGCCGGAAGCCGCAGAACTACTGCAAAGGGGAGAAGTTCCCATCAGCGCATCGAATCTTTTGGCGGCCCAGGCACTTATGGATGATCCGGCGGAGATGTTTGGCAATCTGCGCAGATACAGAGAAAAGTATCGGCAGGAAAAAGAAGTCCCGCAGACGGTAACAGGCACAGGTGAAGTGCCTGTCGGGACAGAAACTTCCGAACTGTGGGAACAGCTGGATCAGCAGAATTTTGCAGAGGATTATCGGTCCATGCTTCAGAATACGGCAGAAGATGTGGAGACCATAAGTCTGGAACAGGCGGATGAACATCTGGATGTAAAACAGCTGCAGCTGGTACACAAGCAGCTGTGCCTTGCGGAGAGCCTTCAGGCGAAGCAGGAATATTTTCTTCCGATGTTCCTGGGTGAGCAGCTGGCGGGAGTCCATCTTATCTTACAGCAGAGAGCCGGAGCTGTAGGAGCTGTGGAGATCCGGGTGAATGCCGGAGATATGGAGTTGGAGGCACATTTACAGGTAAAGGGAGACACCATCGATGGCTATCTCGTAGGAAATACACCGGAAGAGGTTACGAAATTAGAGAAGACCTCCGATATATTCCTTGAACGGATTCAGACAGATACTTCTGCAGACTGGAAAGCGGAAAAGCTTCCCATCGTCAGCTACCGGGATATGACAAGGATGGCAGCCGGAGAGACAAAAAATGCAGATACCATAGAGAGTCGGATCGATACGGAACAGCTGTACCGTCTGGCAAAAGGATTCCTGCAGGCTGTCGCAGACACCAGCGGAAAGTAAGGAGTAACACATGAGAATCAATTACAACGTATCGGCAATGTTATCCAACAATGCCTTATCCACAAATGACGATCTGCTGTCCAAATCATTGGAGAGACTTTCTTCCGGACTGAAGATCAATCACGCCAAGGACAACCCTGCCGGATTGGCAATGTCCAAGCGTATGAATGCTCAGATCGAGGGACTGTCCGTGGCCAATCAGAATGCCAGTGACGGCGTATCCATTATAGAGATTGCAGACGGAGCAATGACAGAGATCAGTGAGATGCTGCAGCGTATCAATGAGCTTTCCGTCAAGGCTGCCAACGGCACTATGACAGAGGATGACCGCGCAACCATACAGGATGAAGTAGCGCAGCTGAAGGAAGAGATCACCCGTATCTCGGATACCACGGAATTCAACGGGCAGAAGCTGTTGAACGGAGAATTTGATCTCAAGGGATACACCGATAAGCAGGAGATTAAAGTAAATTATTGCTCTCCGGATGTACCGGTAAAAGAATATACCATACAGTCTATGAAATTTAAGAAAGATGCAGAGGGAAATTTTGAAGTAGACGGAGATATTAAATTCGGAGACGGATTTAAAGAGGTAGAACCCTTAAAGACGGATATGAAGGATAATCTTCTGACGATCACCGGCACGAACGGCTTTGAAATGCGTCTGGATGTATCGGAAGCAAAAGAGGGAGATTCCTATAATGGCATGAAGATCGATGCTACCGGTATCGGAGCAATGCGTCTGCAGATCGGAGCCAACGAAGGACAGGTACTGGAGGTTAATATTCCCGCGGTTACTCTGCAGAACATGGGAATTGAAGATATTGATGTGAATACACAGGATGGGGCAAAGGATGCCATCTCAAGAGTTGATGGTGCCATCAAATATGTATCCTCCGTCCGCGGCAGACTGGGAGCATTTCAGAACCGTCTGGAGTCTTCCATTAACAGCCTGGATGTTACCAGTGAGAACATGACTGCGGCATATTCCCGTATTATGGATGTGGATATGGCGGAGGAAATGACCTCTTACACTACCTATCAGATTCTGGCACAGGCCGGGACCTCCATGCTGGCCCAGGCAAACGAGAGACCGTCCCAGGTGTTACAGCTGTTGCAGTAATGGATTCCGATGAAGTGAGGATTCAAAATGACAAAAGAATGTAAACAACAATTTACCTTGCGGATCACCCAGGCCAATGCCACACAGATGGTAGTCATCCTCTATGAGATGACATTACAGTATCTTGCAGATGCTGAGCAGGCAGCAGAAGATGCGCAGTTTCTGGAAGCGGTTCGCAAGACCAGGGGATGTATCAATGAACTTTTGAATTCTCTTCACAGAGAATACAGTCCGGCGACAGAGCTTTCCAGGCTGTATCTGTATTGTATCCGCAGACTGGCGGCGTGCGAAGCAAAAGCCGACAGAACGGCGCTGCAGGATATCCGGAAGGTAATAGCACCGCTCTGTGATGCTTACAGACAGATTCAGGATCAGAATCCGTCCGGTCCTGTGATGAATAATTCGCAGACCGTGTATGCGGGACTGACTTACGGAAGAAATCAGTTAACCGAAAACATGGCCGACCAGGGCTCGAATCGGGGAATGCTGGTATAAAGTTTTTTCCTGCCGCACAGGCTGGGAAGCGGCGAGTTCGGTGAGGTGCTGATACCGTTTCTGCAAAGCATTAATTTCATAGATATAACTGTCGATCAGATCACTTTCGATTGCATTATCGAAACCCGCATAGGCGATATCCAGAGCCTGGCGGGTTTTTCTTATGGATTCTTTTAAATCCAACGGTGCGAGGTCTTCTTCGATCATTTCTGAATTCGTATTTACCTGACTAAAAAAGATTTTCATGTAAAAATCCATCCTTTCTGCTAACAGTATAGGAAGCAGAAAGGGAAAATATACCTGCCTAACATAAAACTGGAAGACATTTTTGCGAAAAATGGGAATAGATTATAACAAACAGCGGAAAGATCGGGAGGACAACAATGGAACATCCGGAGAGTCTATTGTGGATTATTGGGGCAGCAGTCCTGCTCTTTGCCATAAGTTTTTTGGGAAAAAAGGCGGAGTGGTTTTTAAACCTTGTATTGCGGAGTGTTTTTGGAGTGATCTTTATGTATTTTCTAAATTGGGGGATAGAGATTCTGGGATTTACGGTAGCAGTGGGAATCAATGCAGCTACAGTTCTGACAGTGGGTATTTTGGGCTTTCCGGGAATCCTGGTATTATACGGCCTGGCGGTTTATCATATGCTTTGACAGATGGAAATGCCGTAAAATCAAGCAGTTGCGGGATTTTAGAAGGTTGTATGAGAAAGGTAATTGTTAAAATGTGCCAAAGATTATTTTTTTACGGAAAAACACTTGTCAGACGAAAAAACAACGTCTATAATCCATCTTACAACCAATCGCGATGGTTGTATCAAATATCTTATAAGATCTGAAAGAATTCTTTTATGGGATAGAGTCATCCCACATTACCACTTGTAAATCTAAGGAAAGGAGAGTGAGAATGCAACGAACACAGTAATAAAGGGTGTATTATGTTTTCTATTAAGTATTGCCTGCGGATATGATTACAGAAGCCGCAGAATCCCCAACGGGCTGATCCTGAGCTGCCTGATCGCCGGAGCGGCATTCCGCTGGTGGGAACAGGGGATTTATGGAATTATGGAATATTTTTGCAATGTTTTACTGACGACAGTGGCATTCTATCTGTTTTTTTATATTGGTGCCATGGGAGCCGGTGACGTGAAGCTCCTGGGTGTCTGCGCAGGATATTTTTCCGGTGAAAAAGTTCTCTGTTTTCTATTTTTCGCGCTGCTATTCGCAGCAGTTTTTGCACTTTGCAAAATGTACCTGGCACGTAATCTGTGGGACAGATTGTGTTATCTGGGTGAATATGTGTGGGATGTTGTCCGCTGTGGACGCTGGAAAGCGTATTTTGCAGAGGAGAGAGCACATCCGGGAAGCGGAATCTGTATGGCCGGTCCCGTGTTTTGCAGTGTGCTGTTATACATAGGAGGAGTTTATTGATGGAACAGAAGGAAGCGGTTATGGTTCTGTTCGACCGTGAAGAAGAGTATGCAAGACTTCTTTCGGAGTTTTTGAGAAGACAGAAGGAACTGCCATGGGAGATCCATACATACACAAAGATGGAGGAACTGCTGGAACGAGAGAAAAATGGGAAGGTGACAATGCTGGTAGTGGCGGAATCTTCCTGCATGGATACGCTGAGTACATTGGAACCGGCATGCCAGGCGATTCTTAATGAAAGCGGGACACTTCGCTTTCACCAGTTTCCGAATATCAATAAGTACCAGGAAGCTGACAAGGTGTGGAAGGAATTGTTGGAATTGTATGTGGAGACGGTGGGAACACAATTGCCGTTTTTGTGTGCAGAGTATAAGACAAAATTTATAGGTATCTATTCCCCGGTACATCGATGTCTGCAAAGTTCTTTTGCACTGACGCTGGGCCAATTGCTGTCAGAAAAACATCCCACTTTGTATCTCAATTTTGAACACTATATTGGGATCTCAGAACTCCTTCCGGAGAGACAGAGCAGAGACCTGGCAGATCTGTTGTATTTTCTGACAGGAGATGCGGGGAAATTTTCGTTACGGATGCAGATGGTCATCCAGCACAAAGGAGGTCTGGATTACATTCCCCCGATGCGCAACGGTCAGAACCTGTTGGAAATCCCGCCGGAAGAGTGGAGAAACCTCTTCCAACGGATCGAAGAACTCGGAAAATATGAATATGTCATACTGGATCTGAGCGAAAGTATACAGGGATTGTTTGAGATACTGCAGATATGCACCAGAGTATTTACGCTGACCAAAGAAGATAAAATGTCACGAATGAAACTGGATCAATATGAGCAATTGCTTGCTTTGTGCGAAAAAGACACGGTAAAAGGCAAAACCCGTAAACTTGCTTTACCCTTTTTTCAAAAGCTTCCCACAGAAATGGAGCAATTTACCAGAGGAGAATTGGCGGAGTATGTGAGGAAAGAAATAGCAATGCTGGAAAATTAGAACAGGGAGAGAAAAAATGGATTACTTGGAACAGAGAAGAAAGCTTCGACAAATGGTGCAGGAGAGATTGGATTACGGAAGAGACTACACGGATGAAGAGGTAGAGGATACGATTGATGAAGTTCTCATGGAACAGGAAAATCTGGAATTGTGTTCTGTGGAATTGCGGAGACGATTGCGTAAGGAATTGTTTGATTCCCTGAGAAGGCTGGATATTCTGCAGATTTTTGTGGATGACAGCTCTGTTACGGAGATTATGATCAATGGACTGGATCATATTTTTGTAGAGAGGGACGGACAGCTGCAGGAACTGGATCGGGCTTTCGATTCCATGGAAAAGCTCCAGGATGTGATCCAACAGATCGTGGCCGGATGTAACAGAGTGGTAAATGAAGCATCACCGATTGTTGATGCGCGATTAAGCAATGGAGCCCGTGTGAACATTGTGATGAGTCCCATTGCATTGAATGGTCCCATCATTACCATAAGACGCTTTCCGGATAAACCGATCACCATGCAAAAACTGATCGCGATGGAAACTATATCTCCGGAAGCTGCGGATTTTTTGAAGACCCTGGTAAAGGCGGGATATAACATTTTCGTCAGTGGAGGAACCGGTAGCGGGAAGACGACCTTTTTGAATGTATTATCCGGATTCATTCCGCCGGAACAGCGGATCATCACCATCGAAGACAGCGCGGAACTGCAACTTCAGGGAATTCCCAATCTGGTGCGCCTGGAGACACGTAATGGCAATGCGGAAGGATGCAGAGAGATCGGAATCCGGGAACTTATCCGCTCATCTCTGCGGATGCGGCCCGACAGGATCATTGTAGGCGAAGTGAGAGGCGCGGAAGCTATTGATATGCTGCAATGTATGAATACCGGGCATGACGGCAGTATGTCTACGGGGCATGCAAACAGTGCAGCAGATATGTTGTCGAGACTGGAGAATATGGTACTCATGGGAATGGATCTGCCGCTTCCGGCGATCCGCAACCAGATAGCATCCGGCGTGGATATTATTGTGCACCTGGGGAGAATTCGGGATAAAAGCAGAAAAGTGTTGGAAATTACAGAAGTAGTGGGTTGTGAGAACGGCGAAATCCGTCTGAATCCATTGTACTGCTTTGAAGAACTGGGGGAGAGCAGCGAAGGTAATGTAGTTGGTAAATTACAGAAAAAGGGAGGCTTGCTTCATGAAGGGAAACTTAAAGCGGCCGGACTTTCGTGAATTGATGAATCCTTTGCTGCGCACAACAGCCGGAATTCTCTTTTTTTCCTGGTTCTTCTATCGTTCGGTGTTTGCTGTCATTCTCTTTATTTTCCCGGGAATTCTTTATTTCCGGAAGTGTGTCAGAGAACAGAGGGAGAAAAAACGCTGGGAACTGACCGTGCAGTTCAAGGAATGTCTTCTGGCAGTTGCCAATTCGCTCAGAACCGGATACGCCGTGGAAAATGCTTTCTTGGAGAGCAGAGAAGATATTCGTCTGCTTTTTGGCGAACGATCCGCAATGTATGGTGAACTGGAACTGATCCGCAGAGGAATGATCGTAAATATCACATTGGAAGAACTGATAGGAGATCTGGCAGAACGCAGCGGATGTGAGGAGATTCAGCAGTTTTCGACGATACTCTCCGTGGCGAAAAGGGGAGGAGGCAATGTATCGCAGATCATACGAAATACTGCAGAACTGATCAGCGATAAAGTGGAGACGACACAGGAGATGATGACATTGCTGCAGGGAAGACGCCTGGAACAGAGAGTGATGGAAGTGATGCCTTTTGCAATTTCATTCTATATAGGTGTCACATATCCGGGTTATTTTGTATCGCTGTATCATAACATAACCGGATATATCATAATGACAGTATGCCTTGCGATCTATTTGTGCGCCTATATCGTAGGAGAGAAGATCATGGAACGGATCGGTGAAAGTCTCTAAAGGGAGAATACTATGGAACGAAAAAAGGGTGTAGTGGAGATCTGCTATCCGGTAGTGCTCATAATATACAAGAAAATGCACCTGTGGAAAATACCGGTTCCGGGAAGAGACAGGGTAAAGACAGATCTGAGCCGTTTATATCCCGGAGAAAATCAGGAGGAGCGCATTACAGAGTATTATGTAAGGAAGTTAACAATGTCCCTCATGATATTTTTCGTGGGAATTCTTCTGATATTGTTTGTTGTACTTGGAAAAAGTGAAGGAAATTCTATAAAAAACGGTTGGATGAAGAGGGCAGATTCCGGAAGCGGAAGCAAGGACTATGTTATTATCGGAAAAGTAGAGGATGGAAGTCAATATTCCTTTGCACTTACAGTACAACCCAGAAAATACCGTCAGGAGGAATTGCAAAAATTGTTTGATGCTTTCCGGGAGGAGCTGCCGGGCCTGATCTCCGGAGGCAATGAATCATTGGACTGTGTCAGGGAAGATCTGCAATTGCAGGAGGAATATGATGATTACCCTTTTACGGTTACATGGAAGAGCGACTGCATGGATGTTATCAGTCCGGAGGGGAAAGTATATCCTCAGGAGCAGGACAGCACGGTGCGTTTGAAAGCGGAACTTGCTTACGACGAATACCAATGGGAGACAGAAACGTCGGTTACCGTAAAAAATCAGAGTGATGCAATCGACAAAAGTGAAAAAGCTGTTCTGGAAATAATGCTGGAAAATGCACAGACATCAGATCCGGAGCAGGAAGCTTTTATGCTGCCTGAGTCAATTGACGGTAAAAAGGTATCGTGGAGACAGAGAAATCTGACGGAGCTTCAATTATTGTTGGGAACGCTAGTGACGATTGTGGCAGTCTTCTTTTTTAAAGATCGGGATATTCATGAGCTTGTAGAGAAAAAGAAGCAGGAAGAAAAAAGGAAGTACCCGGAAATACTGCAAAAAATAACATTATATCTGGAAGCTGGACTGACGGTACGGGCTGCAGTGAATAAGATAGCGGAAGATTATGAACAGAAACGGAAAAAAGGAGCAAAGGAACAGGCAGCATACGAAGAATTATTGATTGCAGTCCGTGAGATCCGTATGGGTGTGTCGGAGGGCGCGGCATATGAAAAATTTGGAAAAAGGACAGGAGTTCGGGAATATATCCGATTGAGTACTTTCCTTACGCAAAATGTAAAAAAGGGAAGCACCATGCTTTTACAGCAATTGCGCGAAGAGGCAAAAGAGGCAGAAGAAATGAGAATGCGTAATGCCAGAAAATTATGTGAGGAGGCATCTACAAAATTACTGTTACCAATGATAATGCTACTCTTGGTGGTTATGATTTTAATTATGTTTCCCGCGTTTTCCAATGTGGGAGTTTAGAAAAGGAGAAAAATATGAATCATTTAAAAACGTTTCGACAATTTATAAAAGAAGAGGATGGAATGGGAACCGTAGAGGTGATTCTGATCATCGTGGAAAAATAGGCACCATAAGATATACTGTGTTTTATGAGGAAAATTATAGAACTGTGTAGAAAATGAGAATGGACTGGCGGTTTCAGATGAAACCATCAGTCCTAATTTTATAAAAATATATAACACTATTTTTGGGAACGTAAGATTTCCTTGAGATTTTCAGCCATTTTTAAGATGGCTTTTGATTCGCTTACGGAACAATCTGCTAATAGGCGGCTTAATTCTGCCGAGGAATATTCCATAGTCTGCGGAATATCCGCCATGATAAGCCAGTCAGCTGATATCTGCAACACTTCCACAATCCGTGTGAATATATCAAGGGAAAGATTGGTTTTTCCATTTTCAATGTCGCTTAGATATGGAGTGGATACATTGATAAGTTCAGCAAATTGCATCTGGCTTAAATGTTTTTCCTGGCGAGCCGATTTTATACGTTTACCTATTTCATCACGATTATACATAAATACCTCTTTGTAATAGTCTATGATTTATGGTATCGTGTATAGAATAAGAATAAAATAAACTATAGAATATGTATTATCCTATAGACGATATTTTGGAGAGAAAATTTTTAAGGAGGTAGCTTAATGTTAGTTAACAGAGAGACATTTCAAAAATATTAGGGAGAAAATATTCCGAAATTTATCTTTGAGTGCCTTTTAATTAGACTATGTTGTAAAAGCATGGTGGCTTGGAGATGGGGGCAACGATATTGGAGTTGGTAAAAAAGACAGGAGTATAGATTTAAAAAATAACAGAATTGGAGGAAACACAGATGAAGACGAAAGAAGAAGCACTCTGCACAATGAAAGGAATTGAAGCACTTTTAATAGCACTTTCCCAATATACGGAAAAGATGGAGTGTGATCCAGAGGCTCTTTTTGTATTATCGAAATCTCTGACAGAATGCAGGGAATATTTTGAAGAAAATTAGTTATGTAAGAGAGTCCCCATTTTCATAAGATGGGACACAAGTAAAAGAATAGGTAGTTAAGGCACAAAGAGAAGGATTTTTTATAAGCAGTATTGAATTTATTAAGAGAATAATTGGAAAGGTAGAGGGATCATACATGGAGAAAAAGTACTCAAAAAAGGAACATGATAAGTGCCAGAGGGTTGCTGACGCATTTAGTGAATTGTATGAAATGTATGGAGATATGTGCGTGGTGGATGCAGGGAAATTTGGATTTGCGTTTTTGAAGTGGTATGGCGGAGAATCCTTTGATGGAAATAGTGTTTATCAGGACAGTAAGGAATTGTTTGATGATCTGTGGCAGATGTGGTTAGATTATAAAATTCTTGATTCTGTAGCGGGGACAGAGAGAGAAGATATTGATTATAAGAAATTATATGAAGAACTCAGCGCTGAGACCAGAAAAGAGTATGACGAAAAAAGACAGCAGTTTTTAAGGCTTTCCGGGCTATGTGATTAAAGGAAGTAAGCAAAGGACATACTTCAAAGGTTTATAAGGAGAAAACCTGTCTTGCCATAAAAATACAAAGAATGCCACAGATAAGATGTTTGTATCTTTGTTTTGGAAGCTATTCTGTGATATAACTAATGTAGACCTCGGTAAAAGAATTTTCTTTACCAATTATTCCCTTGGATATAGAGAAGGACTAGAGACTGGGGAATACAGAACATGGGTAGTAGTGAGAAATGCTGAAACTATGGAGAAAAATGAACGTGTGAGGGGGAACGAGGATGCAGGTTATTGTGTGTGTGGATGATGGCATGGGAATGTTATTCAACCACCGAAGACAGAGTAGAGACAGGGTACTGATACAAAGGATACTGGAAATCACAAAAGGAAAGCAGATTTTTATGAATACCTACTCTGCAGAATTGTTTGAAGGAAATGAAAATATCTGTATAGATGATGATTTCCTTAAAAATGCAGGGGATGGCGATATCTGCTTTGTGGAGAATGAGGCACTTTCCGGGTACATGGAAAAGATTGAGAAAATCATTGTTTATAAGTGGAACAGAAGGTATCCGGCAGATCTATATTTGGATATTCCGCTTGCCGAAAACGAATGGCAGCTGGTAGAAAGTTATGATTTTAAAGGATACAGCCATGAAAAAATTACGGAGGAGGTCTACGAAAGATGAATAAGGTTCTAAGCGTAGCAAAAACAATACTGGCATGGGTATTCGTGGTATTCTGTCTGCTTATGGCGATTGGATGCGGATCTGTTTCGGGGAGCATTCTTTTTATACTAACGGCAGTTCTTTCCGTACCACTTAAGATTGTAAGAAATCTGTGGGATAAGGTACTGGGAATCAAAGAAATACCGGATTTGCCAGAGGATACCCCGGCAAAGTGGTATGAGGCGAAGAAGAAAAAAGAGCAGAAGGCACATAAGAATGCGGTAGAAGATCAGAAAAAGAGAAGACTGTTTAAGCCCCTTATTATTGCAATGGCATTCATCATTTCATTTGCAGTAGCCATGGGAAATTCAGAGACTATAAATACCGCAGATTCTGTAAAAGAAAGTACCGAAGTAACATCTATAGAGGCTACCGAAGCCGTACAGGAAACCGTAGCTCCTACAGCGACACCTAAACCCACAGAAACACCAAAGCCCACGGCGACTCCGACAGCGATTCCTACGGCAACACCAGAGCCTACAAAGACACCGGAGCCTACGCCTACCGTTGTGGCAAAGGTATCCGAAGAATTCAGTCTTTCCAATGTGGCAGCATATTCCGGGAAACCTTATGTAGAAATCAATCAGAATGTGCCGTACTTTGCAGACAGCGAGTTATCAACAACATCGTATGAATATTATTCGGATCTGGATTCTTTGGGAAGATGCGGTGTATGTATTGCCAGTGTCGGACAGGACATTATGCCTACGGAAAAGCGTGGGGATATTGGTTCCGTGAAGCCTACCGGATGGCATACCGTAAAATATGCAGGTGTAGTAGACGGAAATTATCTGTATAACCGATGCCACCTGATCGGCTATCAGCTGACCGGAGAAAATGCAAATACCAAGAATTTAATTACCGGTACCAGATATCTGAATGTAGAAGGTATGCTTCCTTTTGAAAATATGGTTGCCGATTATGTAAAAGAAACCGGAAACCACGTAATGTACCGCGTGACTCCGGTATTTGATGGCAATAACCTTTTGGCAAGTGGTGTCCTTATGGAAGCAAAATCTGTGGAAGATAACGGAGCCGGAATACTTTTCAATGTATTCTGTTATAATGTGCAGCCGGGAGTAACCATAGATTATGCAACGGGTGATAGTTCCTTAGAGGAAAAAGTGGCAGTAAAGGAACAGAGCACACCGAAGCCGGAGGCGACGCAGGCACCGGTCGTTGCAACCCCTGAACCACAGCCACAACAGCAGGCACCTTCCGCAACAGGATCCTATGCCGTAAATGGAAAGAATGGAAAGATCCATATCGTTGGAGCCTGTTCAGCTACCGGAAACGGTGGCAGTGCCATGACAGACCCGGTATATTTTAATACTTATGAAGAGGCAGAAAGCTATTCCATTTCCATAGCACCCAACCAGAGCAAGCGTAAGTGTGGTAACTGCTATCGGTAGGAAAATGAGAAAAGAGTGGTAAATCAATGAGATTTGAAGAGGCAAGTTATCAGGCAATGCTCTGTGCAGATAAGAATGGCTATACCGGCAGGGAAATAAAAATCTACGAACTGGATGATGAGTGGATTTATCTGATTTTTCCGTCTGAGGAAATTACGAAAGAGTGCCCCAGGATATCCATAAACAGAGAGAGTGGAGAAATCACACATGGTATTATAAATACTCCGAAGCTTGACAGACTTGATGGATTTCTTAAAGGAAAGATGCGAAGGTTTATGTAGGATGGGAGAAGCAAAAGAAATCACAAAGATCATTATAAAAGGTTCTTCCGGGTACTGCGCTTATAGTGAAGCATATAAGGACAGGCTTACTATCGAAAAGGAAAAAATCAGCTATGAATATCTTCCAGAAGAGGAGACCAAGATAAACCCTGTCCGCAAATGGAACTATACAACCAACAGTCCCTTGTATCAGACACTGTATGAGAGGATAATCAAGATGCTGCCGGAGTATCTTTGCAAGGATCCTATGGAACTGGTTATGGACATCGGTGGTATAGAGATTACGGTTATCTATTCCGATAAAACACGTTATAAACAGGAATACATGGTAACCGGTGATTTTTTTAGAGACCTATTTGTAGAAATCAGGCATATGATTCCTGAGACAGAATATATGCCTGCAGTGTTACTATTGGCAGAAGATTTTCATGAGGAACAGGAGGAATAGGAGATGGCAATCAATTTTAATCAGAACAGTACATTTAATTTAAAGCCGATCAATAAGGAGTCGGTAAGAGGTGAAGTCATGGGACTTTTGGTGAATGGAGAGGAAATCGCCTATGCATTCCAGACGGTAAGAGATCAGCTGATATTCACCAACAAGAGAATTATCGCAGTCGATGTTCAGGGAATCACGGGAAAGCGAAAGTCTTTTACGACTCTGCCATATTCCAAAATCCAGTATTTTTCAATTCAGACACCGGGATTTATGGAAGCATTCCCTGATTCAGAACTGTTCCTTATGTTTTCCAGTGGCTTTACGGCAACCTTTGAATTTAAGGAAAAAGTGGATGTAGGAATACTGGGACGGCTGATATCGCAGTATATTTTGTAATCATTAGAGTAATCGGAGGATAAACTGGATTCATACCGGGCAGGTGTACCTATGCGAAAGATAACGATTGAATGGTCGTATCCCATGGAAATTGAGAGCATTCTTTATGATAAAAGAATGTCTGATATCGGGATATATTATATTACAAGAAGATTTGGAAACCACATATCTGATCTGTATATCGGAAAGACTGTATATAGCTTTGGGAGCAGACTGGAGAGTCATTACTGGTACTGGCTTGATAAATACAGGGGAAAGAAGTATGTGAGACTTGGAACCATAGTAAAGCCTAAAAATATCAGTGAAGATGATTTAAAACAGCTGATTGGCGATGCAGAAGCAACTCTGATTTATTGCCTTGGGGATCAGCTTCTTCAAAACAAAATGTGTACCATATCGTGTAATCCATCGCAGCTCCTTATGATAACGAACATTGGAAGAAGAGGAAACATTCCAGAACAGGTTTTTATCTCGGATGAAGACTGGATTGTGTAGGGAGATATATGAAAGAACGGGATATAAGAGCAGTAGAGAGCATGGTAAGATGTGGAATAGACCTTGAGGGTTTATGTGCAGTATTTACAACATTTCCAAAGGAAGAAGTAATTGAAATCTATTATAGACTTCATGCGGAAAGTGGCAGAGAAGAAGTAGCGCAGGGAATCAAAATGAACTGTTCGTAAAACTGGAGGAAGTAAAATGTGTGGTCGTTACTATGTGGATGACGATACAGCAGAAGAAATAGAAAAGGTAATACGGCTTGTGGATGCAAAGGTAAACGGAAAGCTGCCAGTGATGGAACATATCCATAAAGGTGATGTCCGTCCGTCAGAGGTTGCGCCGGTACTGTTAAAAAGAGGAAATATCCTTACCATTTGCAATGAACGTTGGGGATTCCCGGGAAAAGAGGGAAAAACACTTGTCATAAATGCAAGAAGCGAAACTGTGAATGAAAGACCGATGTTTTCTGATAGTGTAGCACACCGGAGAATTGCCATACCTGCAGCTGGATTTTATGAGTGGAATAAGGATAAAAAGAAATATACTTTTCGAAGAAAAGATAAGAACCTTTTATGGATGGCAGGATTTTATAACCGATTTGGGGAGGAAGACCGCTTTGTGATTCTTACCACCGGAGCAAATGCATCTATGGAACCGGTACATGACAGGATGCCCTTAATTCTGGAAGAGGATGAAATAATCCCCTGGATCATGGAGGATGGGAGTTGTGGCAAGATCCTTAAGAAAGCTCCCTGCCAGCTGAACCGAAGTACAGAGTATGAACAGCTAAGCCTGTTCTAAGAAGAACATATTGGAGAAGAACGTTTCATGAAGTACAGGATAGAGAAGAATTGTACATCTCAGAGAGAGTACGAGGTAAATGAGAAGGAAGAACTATTTTTTGATAGACTATATGATTCCCTGCCGGAAGGAGACAGATTGTTTATTCACCTGTATCGTATGAGTAATGGGACATTGTCCGTGTAGTATAAAACATATCCCATAGGTAAGATTAAACTGCAGGGAAGAGTATTCTCCATGCAGATTTTAAAGGGACTCAGTTCCGTGAAAAATGTAGACGGATCATTAGAGGATTTTCTGGAACATATTCCAGACTGGTGTAAGTATATCAGGCTGCATTGCAAATAATGTGAGCAAAGGAGCAGTGTAAGACGGCTCTTTTTTTATCGGGAGATACGGAAATTTGTCAATAATTACATCTTGAATACCGAACGTGTGTTTGCTATAATGTACAGACAGGAGGCGAACATACGTTTGAAAAACATTATATTTCATGTAGATGTGAATTCCGCATTTTTGTCCTGGGAGGCAACCTACAGGCTGCATCATAAGGGCGGTACACTGGATATACGGACGGTTCCTTCTGCTGTAGGTGGAGATATGAGTATGCGCCACGGGATCATTCTTGCGAAATCAATCCCAGCAAAGAAATACCGTATCACCACAGGGGAAACCATACTGGAAGCAAAGAGGAAATGTCCGAATCTTTTACTGGTACCACCGAATTACGGTATGTATGAGCAGTGCTCGAAGGCCTTTATGGAGATTTTAAAAGAGTACTCTGACAATGTGGAACAATATAGCATTGATGAAGCTTTTGTGGATATGTCAGAAACGTGTCACCTATTCGGAAGTCCTGTAGAAACAGCAAATCAGATAAAGGACAGAGTGTATAACGAACTGGGATTTACCGTAAATATCGGGATATCATCAAACAAACTGCTTGCAAAAATGGCATCTGATTTTGAAAAACCGGATAAGGTGCATACGCTGTACCCGGAGGAGATGGAAGAAAAGATGTGGTCTCTCCCGGTATCGGATTTGTTTTTTGTGGGAAGAGCAACGACAAAGAAATTGCTTAACCTTGGGATAATGACGATAGGAGAACTGGCAAAGACGGATCCGGTATGGCTCAAAACAGTACTTAAGAAGCAGGGAGAAATCGTCTGGAACTTTGCCAATGGCATAGATTTTTCACCGGTCGTGTCTGTGGCACCGCCTAATAAGGGATATGGTAACAGCACAACGACACCTTATGATGTAGTGGATGAAGAAACAGCAAGGAAAGTGTTACTTGCTCTTTCGGAAACGGTTGGATCGAGACTAAGAAAAGATCATGTGGAGATTGAACTTGTATCAGTGGGGATCCGATATTCTGATCTGTCATATGTATCCCATCAGAAAAGACTTAAGACATCCACAGATCTTACGATGGAAATATATGATGCAGCCTGTGAATTGTTTGTAGCATTGTGGAATGGATATCCGATCAGACATTTAGGGGTGCATACAGGTAAGGTGCAGGACTGTGATTTTTCAAGGCAGCTGGTACTTTTTAATGATACTGATTATGAAAAATTGTCCAAGGTGGATGACACGATAGATGTTATCCGGAAAAGATTTGGAAATGATGCAGTAAAAAGAGCAGTTTTTGTGAATCAGCCGATAGACCATATGTCCGGTGGAATATCGAGAGAGAAGAGAAGCGTAGATTACAGTAAAATTGTCGTGGACTAGATGGAGGCAGCATATGGCATTTGGAATAGGCATAAATAATGAAAACCAAGATGCCGGTATGATACGGGGATCACAGCAGGATATTGCCTGTGAGTGCTGGTTTACACAAAAGGGAAAAATCATTCCACTAATGATAAAGGTACAGGATGAAGATGGAGAAATCCGTTGCATCAAACAGATCGAAGTCCATTCGCAGGAAGCAAAGATGTATGCCGGGATCCCATCGGTAGAGTTTGACTGCACCATCGTGATTATGAAGCAAAAGATTCCAGTAAAACTTTTGTATTTCCAGACAGAAAACAGATGGGCATTAAATTACAGATAAGCAAACTTACGAGTGTTTGCAATTTACAGGTGGAACGTATTATAATCCCATCTTTGACACTTTATAGAGCCAAAAACAGCCATAACCTCAGTATTTATCATGGGTGTGGCTGTTTTCGTTTTTGCATCGATATGTACTATTTTTGAAATTGTGCTATTTTTTCTGCTTCGTTTCCTTGATAATTGTCCGCATATCTGCCTTAGAGATGAATTCGTAATCCGTTCGGAACCCGAAAGCTGTGTGCAATGCATCTGTCAGTTTCGTTCGTTTGTAGGAAGGAATGTAGCCGCTGTCTTTGGACAGCAGGGTCATATTCATTTCCCGGAGTGTCTTCAAAATTTCGCTGCAGGTGAATTCTTCCCCCAGCTTCTTTTCCAATAGCCGGTATACCAGAAGGCTGATGTAACAGGTCAGAAAGTGGGCTTTTATGCTGTCTTCCCGTCTTACAAAAACGGGCTGTGCCTCGAATTCCGTTTTCATGATCCGGAAGTTTTCTTCAATCTCCCAGCGGCGTCTGTTGATGTTGATGATGTCACGGACATCCCCTTCCAGGTTCGTTACAACTGCATAAAAGCCATCATACATGGATTCTTCTCGGATACGCTCTTCGTCCAGTTGGAAAATCTGTTTCTGTGCGATCTCTCCGTCACCTGAAGGTGAAGCAAGTCTTATCCTGAAAATGTACAAGAATGGTTTCACAGCAGAGCAGATCGCTGCAGCAACAGATAAAGAAGTAGAAGAAGTAAAGGCAATTCTTGCCAGTGAAAAATAGTGTAAAAAGAGTGAAAAAATAATGGAAAAAGTCTTCCTGTTTGGATGTAATAATATTCGAAAGGAAGGCTTTTTCTTTAGAATGAAAGACAGTAGATCAAGAGGGTCTACTGTTTTTTTGTGGAAGTATAGTTCCTGTTGTCAAAACAGGAACGGTACATGACAGTCTGTGTATGAAATATTGAGATTCCCCGGCGGATTCGATAAAATCGTCATAACAAATGGAAAGGCGGTGCCGGTGTGATGAAAAAAATAAGTCTGAATAACAACTGGATCTGTAAGAGGGCGGGGCAGCCGGAACAGGGTATGACGGTGAATATTCCGCATGACGCAATGCAGATGGATGAAAAGGATGAGCTGAGCGCCGGTGGTGTACATAATGGGTGGTATGTATGCCATGATTATATTTACGAGAAGGCATTTTGTGCGTCGGAAGACTGGAGAGAAAAGAGAGTAATTCTGGAATTTGAGGGTATCTACAAAAATGCAATTGTGTTTCTCAACGGTGAGAGGATTGCTGTACATGAGTATGGATATACCGGATTTTATATCGATATTTCTGAAAGACTTTGTTATGAGAAAGACAATAGTATAAAGGTGTATGTTTCGAACAGCGAGCAGCCGAATAGCAGATGGTATTCCGGAACGGGAATCTACCGGCCGGTGTGGCTGTATCTGCTTCCGGTGGAACATATAGAGATGGATGGGATCCGTATCACGACTTTGCCAGGAGAGATTCCTGCCATAGGAATTGATATTGCGACGACAGGCGACGGAGAACTCGATATAGAAATTTTGGAAAAAGGACAGCTGCTTACAAAAGTAAGCAGTCGTGCAGAACAGAAAAAGTGTCATTTGGAAATATCTCTACCGCAGGCGAAACGCTGGATGCCGGAACAGCCGCAGCTGTATCTGTGCAGAGTAACTTTTGGAGAAGACCAGAGAGAGGAACGATTCGGAATCCGTGAGATCCGATGCGATGCGCAGAATGGATTCTGCATCAATGGAAAAAGAATCATTTTAAGAGGAGCCTGTATCCATCATGATAATGGATTACTGGGAGCCTGTGCGTATGATTATGCCGAATATCGTAAGATCCGGATACTGAAGGAAAATGGTTATAATGCAATCCGGTCGGCGCACAATCCATGTTCCAAGGCAATGCTGCGAGCCTGTGACGAGTTGGGAATGCTGGTACTGGATGAATATGTGGATGTATGGTACATTCACAAGACGAAATATGACTATGCCGACAGAGTAATACAGAATTATGAGACAGATCTGAAGGCAATGACTGACAAAGACTATAATCATCCCAGCGTTGTGATGTATTCTATTGGAAATGAAGTATCTGAGACTGCACAGAAAAAAGGAATCGAGCTGTGTGGAAAGATGACGCAGAAGCTTCATGAGCTGGATGGAACCAGACCGGTTACCTGTGGCATCAATATCTTTTTTAACTTTTTGAGTTCCATTGGTTTTGGTGTGTACAGTGACAAAAAAGCGGAGCAGGAAACAAAAAACAGTAAACGTAAGAAAGTAGGAAGTGAATTTTTTAACAGTCTGGCAGGAATATTGGGTGCCGGTTTTATGAAGTTTGGGGCAACACTATATCCCTGCGATCTGAAGACGAGGGATGCTTTTGGAAAACTGGATATTGCCGGATATAATTATGGAATCAACCGGTATCGGCATGATTTGAAAAAATACCCCTCCCGTTTAATCCTCGGAAGCGAGACTTTTTGTTCGGATGCTGCAAAATTCTATCAGCTGGCACAGAAAAATCCGCGTATCATCGGAGACTTTGTATGGGCGGGCATGGATTATCTGGGAGAAGTCGGTGTGGGAGCATGGGAGTATGCAGATTATGCTCCGCGGTTTGACGGTGGAAAGGGCTGGGTCAGCGCAGGTTCCGGAAGAATCGATCTGACAGGGAAACCGCTGGCAGAGATGGCATATACGCAGGTCGCTTTCGGACTGAGAGAGCTGGCAGTAGGTGTGATCCCGGTGAATCATACGAAGGATAAACATTCCCCTTCTGCATGGAAGATGTCTAACGCTTTGGAGAGCTGGTCATATGAAGGCTATGATGGAGAGACAGCGTGCGTTGAAGTAAGCACTGGTGCAGCTTACGTGGAATTCATATTAAATGACGAGATTATTAGAAAAAGGAAAGTAAAAAACAGAGAATGCTTTCAGACGAAAATCCCTTACAGGAGCGGGACATTACAGATAAAAGCATATGCGGCTGACGGCAGCCTGATTGCAGAACAGCGGCTGCAGACCGCAGGACGTGAGACACAGCTTCGAATGTTCCCAGAACAGACCACAATAGACACTTCGGAACTGTGTTATATTAGAATATGTTATACAGATGAGAATGGAATTCTAAAACCGTTAATCCGAGATGAATTACGGGTGGAAGTGAGCGGAGGAATCCTGCTCGGATTTGGAAATGCCTGTCCTTATCATGAGAGGAGCTATAAAGGCGATGTGACGGATACCTATTATGGAGAAGCGCTGGCAATCATTCAGCCTCAGGAGATGGGAGAGATAACGGTTCGGGCGACCGGAAGCTACGGAACGGCAGAAACCAAAATAAAAGTTCGAGTGTAATTAGATGTACGGCAGGGAGGATAAGCGATGAAAGAACGGTGGAAGAAATTTGAACAGTCACATCCTAAACTGGCAAAATGGGTTTATCAGTTGTTTTATTTCTGGGTATTCAGTATGAGTGTTACGATATTCCAATATCTGGCATTTACCTTTTTACCTTATTTGTTTGGAAAAACACTGGCAGCCAGAGAGTTTATGTGGCCACAGATTCCCATTCACATTGGCAACATCGATTATAAGTGGAATATTTTAGGGTATGAGGTGTTAAAAGATGCTGAGGGTACCGTGCTCATAGGTGGTGGATTGGGATATTTCCTCAGCTATGAACTGGGAACATTTCTGGCACAGTGTATCAATTTTCCCTTGCAGAGGAATATTACGTTCCACAGCAAAGGAAAGATATCATGGCAGATTTTCTGGTACTTTATTGCGTGGTTATTGATATCTTTTGTATGTAATGCGGTGAACGGATTATGGATACCGCTGGCGCAGATATATTTCACACCAGCAGTCTATAATCTATTGGTTACTTTTATCACCGGCGGTGTGTCGATGGTCATTTATTTCTTTGTCTTTAAAATAATATTCCCGGAGGGCGAAAGGGAACATGGAAAATAAACAGAATATATGGTAAAATACAGGGGATGGTATCCACAAAGCTATGCAGGGTATCATGCCCTTGTTTTGCACTAATGAAAAGATATATCAGGAGAGGGTGGAAGCTATGAAAGCGGCAATTATAGATGATGAGGTCAGGGATCAGGACAGGCTTGCGGAATGTTTTAAGAGAATACGAGCAGAACTGAAAGAGCCGATGGAGGTACAGAAATTCCTGTCCGGGGAAGAGTTTCTCCGGGCGAAGGACGACTCTTTTGATCTGATTTGTCTGGATATTGACATGAAAGGGAAAAATGGAATCCAAATTGCTAAGGAAATCCGGAAAAATAATACGCAGGTATTTATTATTTTCATAACGAATATGGCACAGATGGCAATCCGTGGATACGAGGTGCAGGCATTTGATTTTATATTGAAACCGGTCAACTATTTTTCGTTTTCCATGAAAATAAAAAATCTGGCAAATCTGGTGAACAGCAGAAAGACGAAAAAAATCATTATTACTACGGAGAACGGGATGCGCAGAATTACCACGGATGAACTGCGATATGTAGAAGTTAATGGACATTATTTGTATTATCACACAGGCAATGAAGTATTAAAAAAGAAAATGACAATGAAAGATGCAGAAAAAGAACTGGAGCAATATTCGTTCTGCAGATGCAATAACTGCTATCTTGTAAATCTGAAATACGTTGAATGTGTGGAAAGAGATGATGTGAATGTAGGTGGGGTGTGGCTGAAAATAAGCCGACCGAGGAAAAAAGAGTTCCTGCAGGCACTGGCGAATTACATGGGAGGAATCAGAGAAGAATGGTAGAATATTGGAATCGGATATCTTATACGGTACAGCTTATTCTGGCGTGTCTGGTATTTATGATGCCTGCGGAAAAGAGACTTCATTTTTATTTGCGGACAGGATTGTTTTCGGCAATATTTATCGTAGGAACTTTTTGCTACAATACGATCTTTGGAATCCCGGAGGGAGGAATTGCGTATTTTATTTATTGGGCGGTGTATATTGTCGTTGCAGCGCTGTTTTGCTGGAATGGATTAAAGGTTCCGGTATCGGAAGCGGTCTATTGCATGATCTTTGCTGTGGGAATGCAGCATATAGCTTTTGATATGTATATCATATTTCAGATTGCATGGGGAGAGAGTTTTGCTGTTCCGATAATTATATTTGTGATTGTCTATGTGTTGTTTTATATTTTCCTGGCAAGGAGACTTACGCACAGAGGCAGATTCATTGTGACAAGACGTTCGTTGTTTTCGATGCTGACGATCGTTATGCTGGTCTGGATGCTGAGCATTATGAATAACAGCGGAATCGACGGATTCGAAGCAGGAATCTGGCAGCAGGTAATCTACAGAATGACAGATGGATTGTGCTGTTTTTATGTCCTGTGGGTACAGTTAAATCAAAAGGAAAATTTGAGCCTGCAGAGGGAACTGGATGGAATTCGGTTTATGTGGCAGCAACAGGAACGGCAATATGAGATCACCAGTGATACGATTGAGAATATTAACCGTAAATGTCATGACCTGAAATATCAGATCCACAATCTGAGTGATATCACAGATGAGACCGAAAAAAGAGAATATCTGCAGGAACTGGAACGGGATATCATGATCTACGATGTTTCCCTGCAGACGGGTAACAGGGCGCTGGATGTTGTTTTGATGGAAAAGGGATTGTTCTGCAAAAATCATGAAATCCAGTGGTCCTGCATGGTGGATGGAAGCCGGATGAATTTTATGAAAGCGGAAGATATCTACGGTATTTTTGGTAATGCGCTGGACAATGCAATCGAGGCGGTGAGCAGACTGGAGGATCCGCAGCAGCGTGTGATCAGTGTGAAAGCGATATATCAGAAGAAAATACTGGTTATTCAGTTTCAAAATTATTATCAGGGCGATCTGGAATTCCGGAATGGGATTCCCCGAACGACGAAGCAGAATAAACAGGATCATGGCTATGGCATGAAAAGCATTCGCTATACTGTGGAAAAATATAACGGAACGGTCACAGTGAGTACCAAAAACAATATTTTTACTCTGCAAATATTGATTCCGCTTGCCTGATGTTGCAGGATATGCACACAGAAAGACAGCATAGGTATAACATATTGTGCTTTTAATTGGCTTCTCCTACAATGAATTCAACGATATTGGTGTACACATAGCGTAATTCAAAGAAAGGGAGGAAAATTATGGGAAAAAGAAATAAAAGTAATCTGGTGCTCCGTGGAACTGCCAGTGTATCCGCATTTTTGCTTGCTTTTACTTCTTTTGGATCTGTATGTGCAGAAAGCTATGCATCGCAGGTAAATTCATTTTTAGGGGTAAAGACATCAAAAATGGTGTCGAATTCTGACAGCACAGATACAACGGCTGCCTATCCCAGTTCTTATGGGGACTTTACAGAGGAGAACCTGAAAAAACTGGAGGCAGATGTATACGATCACATTCAAAGGGAGGAAGAGGAAGGAGCAGTATTATTGTCCAATGACGGAACGTTACCGCTGACGACCGGCGGTAAGGTCAGTCTGTTTGGATTTGCCGCGTATAATCCTCTGTATCATACCTCGGCAGCGGGATCGAGAACCTATAAAAACGGGGATTTGACAGTTGATTTCTACGAGGCACTGAGCAACGAAGGATTTCAGGTGAACGATATTCTGTACAATGCTTACAGCAGTATGGCGCCACGGACAGGAGAAGGGGGATTCCCGCCATGGGGCGATGGAATCAAGAACTATATGGGAACAGGCAACTGTGAGGCACCGAAAAGCATCTATACGGACGAAGTAATGGATTCGCTGGATGATTATAACGATGCAGCAATTGTTGTGCTCTCCAGAGAAGCAGGTGAAGGTCGTGATATGCCGGTCAGTGAAGTAGACGAGACCAGTGGAGAGACGATCAGCAGCCTGGCATTGCATCAGAATGAAAAAGATATGCTGGAGATTGTAAAGGAGCATTTTGACAAGATCATAGTCATTATTAACACTACGTATTTTATGGAACTTGACTGGTTGGATGATTATGATGTGGATGCCTGCCTTTGGATTGGTTCTCCGGGAAATACAGGTTTGACCGGTGTTGCAAAGATATTGGATGGTGAGGTAAATCCCTCAGGACGTCTGAGCGATACTTTTGCAGCCAGTTCGCTGTCTTCCCCGGCAATCGTAAATGCGTGTGGAAATGCACCGACATGGTCGAATGTCAGCACAATGTACAAAGATGGTATTATCACTGATGAAAAGACGCAGTATGTGACGGTGGAACAGGAAAATATTTATGTTGGTTATAAATATTATGAAACACGATATGCAGACTGCATTATGGGTAACGGAAACGCATCCTCGGAGGTAGGTGGTTTCCGCTCGGAAGGTGACTGGAATTATGCGGATGAGATGTGCTTCACATTTGGATGGGGAATGTCCTATACTGATTTTGAACAGCAGATTACGGATGTGAAGTACGATGAAGATGCGGATCAGTATCTGGTTGAAGTTCAGGTACGTAATACCGGATCGGTGCCCGGAAAATGTGCAGTTCTGGTATATGCCCAGACTCCTTATGGAACCTATGAGCAGACCAACGAAGTAGAGAAGAGTGCAATCCAGTTTGTGGGTTACGAGAAGAGCGCTTTGCTTGGTCCGGATGAAACAGAGACGGTATTGGTTCCGGTAGATCGCTATCTTCTGGCAAGTTATGATCAGAATCAGGCGAAGGGATATATCTTAAGTGCTGGTGATTATTATTTTGCCGTAGGCGAAAGTGCACATGATGCTCTGAATAATATTCTCGCGGTACAAGGATATACCGGAATGTTCGATCAGGACGGCACGGAGGACAGCTCGTTGAACAGTAGTTGTGTTTATCAGTTCCGTGATGGTGTGCCTGCAAGCGGAGATCCGGACTCTGAGAGCTATGCATATAGCAAGGCAACCGGAGAGAGAGTAACGAATCGTTTTGAGGAACAGGATATCAATTACTGGTCGGAGGATACCGGAGTTACGATCACTTATCTCAGCCGTTCTGACTGGGCAGCGACTTTCCCCACCGAAGCAGTCAGTGTGCCGGTGGCTGGAGAGGAGATGCAGACAAAATTGCAGGGTGAAGTGTACCAGAAGGCAGAGGATGCACCTTCTGCAGCAGAAATGCATCAGGGAGAAGCTGATAATGGATATACCTTTGCCATGATGAAAGACGTAGACTATGACGATACAGAGACGTGGAATGCATTCCTTGATCAGATGACCGTCGAAGAAATGGCATCTTTGTTCCCGAATGTACAGGGAAGTTCGGAGGTATCTTCTATTGTGCTTCCGGAGACACATTCCAGTGACGGATGTAACGGATCCGATGTGTCATTCCCTGAATTGCTCGGGTTCGGAACGGATGAAGAGAAGAATCCGAATACTTATACAGAATTCGGTGGGAATTATACCTCCGTTATTGCCGCCAGCTGGAATAAGGATCTGCAGGAGGAAAGAGGATTCCTGCAGGGTGAAGAAGTACTGTTCCAAGGATGTAACGAAGCATGGACCGGAGGTCTGGATCTGAGACGTACTCCGTTCAGCGGTAGAAATGAGGAATACTATTCAGAGGATTCCAATGTGAATTATTATGTTGGGAAAATCGTTCTGTCCGCGGAACAGGAGCGAGGAGTTATCGCCGGACCGAAGCATTTTGCGGGAAATGATTTTGAGACGGAGAGAAATGGTATCAGCTATTTTTACCGTGAGCAGGCATTCCGAGAGGGATCTCTGAGAGGCTTTGAGGGTGCGATGCGTGATGATCTCGGTGGTGTGCTGGGAGCCATGGGAATCTATGGCAGACAGGGACTGACCTATTCTCCTGCGTGTGAAGCCTTGAACTATGGTGTCGTGAGAAGAGAATGGGGATTCAAGGGGCACCTGATTACAGATGCAGCAGTGACGGATTATGCGTCTCATTTTGTGGATCAGCTGATGGGCTATTCCGATCTGATCTGTTTCGATTTTGATAAAGTATCGGGACCGGCTCTGGTAGATTACATTAACGCATCTGACGATGGTAATGCTCTGCTGAGATTGCGCGATATGGCGAAAAACACGATCTATGTATTCAGCCATTCAGCAGCAATTAACGGACTGTCATCGGATACCCGTATCGTATCCATCACTCCCTGGTGGAGTATTGCATTGAAGGTGTTGATCGTTGTGTTTGCAATTACTACGGCAGGACTTGCTGTGCTGTATGTCATCAGTGAAGTGAAGAGAAAACAGGGTACCGGAAAGGAGGAGAAGCAGTGAATCTATTAAAAAATAAGACCGTGGGATTTTATATTCAGGCAATAGTCCCCGTATTTTGCCTGATCTCACTGATAACCTATCTGGTGTATGCATCTGCACTGGGAAAATACGATGTGAAGATCCTGTTGGGATTAGGATTGGGCTGTGTATTAGGTGCATTGCAGCTGTTTCTGCAGATTGGAGTGTTTGAACTGCTCTCTTCCGTATTGATTTCGGTAACATTGTTTTACTTTATTACTCTTACGGAGACCATCGGAAGCTATGCAGATTACCTGAACAATATTGTGGCATTTGGACATTCCGAACTGATCGGTCAGATCAATGCGACGATCATTACTACGTTGGTTACAGCGGTGCTTGCTATTGTGGGCTGTTTCGTCAGTGGACAGAAAGAACAAGTAGGTAAATAAAAAGCATAAAGAACCACAAGTAAGTATAAAAACAGCCGGGTTTTGCACGATAATGCAAAGCCCGGCTATAATTTTGCCCTATATTATTTCTCCACCGCATGGTCGATGAGATCCATGATCGTCTTCACGGCATCCATCTGGTGGCTGCGTCCTATTGCTTCGACGTATTTCTGGCGGTTGAAGTACAGCTCGTGTACCTTGTCGACCAACAGATTCGTCGTAATATCATCCTCATTGAGAACGATGGAGTAGCCCTGTGCTTCGAAGGAAGCGGCATTCAACAGCTGGTCTCCGCGGCTGCTGGCAGCAGGCAGAGGGATGAGAATGTTCGGCTTTTTCAATGCGAGGAGCTCGCAGATCGCGTTGGCCCCGGCACGGGAGATGACGACGTCTGCCATGGCGAAGATATCCTTCTCTGTCTAATAATGGTGTCAGACCGCCGGAATAGCCACTTGCATGATATAAATAGTTTACGCCGGTCTCTTTATCCACCCAGATTTCCGTAACGTTCATGGTTCCTGTGAATATATTTTTTCAAATCGTTGATCCTTTGCCATTTTGTTTTCCTCAGTAATATTTCGTTTACTGCAGTTTCATGATTTCTTTATGGTCAGTCCAGAAATCTGTTTCATATTCTAATTCAATGCTCTGAGCATCTTCCGGCACTTCATAGTAGATTCGTCCACTGGTTTTTCTGCCGGAAGAGAGGCTTGTACCAATAAAAGAATCGGAATCAAGACCATATTTTTCATCGCAGATGGAATCATCTGCATAGCACTGGAAGTCGATACTGCTAACATAGCGGTCAGTTTTTGCATTGTTCGTAAAAGTAACTTCAATGCAAATATATTTTTTCCCAGTGGAAGGAGCATATAAGCCATAATTGTCATCGTAATCCGTAAAGTCGAGATTAAAATCATTGATTGTAACAGTAACTCCGTTTGCATCAAAGGAATAGCCCGGGGAAATCATGGTAGATTCAGTCTGAGCGGAAGAGCTTCTTACTTCTTCCTGCTTTTTATTTGTAGATACAGTCTGACTGGTGTTGCCAGATCCGGCGATGCCAAGAAGAATTATAATAGCAGAAAAGACAATGCCTATAATGGAACATATAAGACCTGCAATCGCCATTCCGTTTTTCGTATTCTTTTGGCAAAGAGCAATGATTGCAAAAATAAGACCAAGAAATGCAGGAATGATACCTACAATAAAGCAGGAAAACACAAGGCCCACAATACCCAGTATTAAGGATGCAATGCCAAAACCACTTTGTTTCATGATGAAAACCTCCCCCTACGAAATAGTTTAAGACAATTATAAAGCCTAAATGAACATATGTCATCCAGATTAGAAACATTTTTAGGAAGACACTGGGAGAGAATACGTTCTTCCTCTTCCCGTTTGGCAACAAATTCCCAGAAATCTTTTAATGATTCTTCTATAGGAACAGGTGGCATGGGATCAGCAGGATACAATTCATTCATCTGATTTACGATAGATTTAATATCGTTATCGGTATAATCCTCTAGGTGATCCAGCATATAATCAAGTTTGTCATTTAATTCATCCAGTATTTTTTCGTTATTCATTGTTTTCGTAACCTTAGTCATATAGTAGGAATTTTGTCCCTCTACTCAATATATGTCAAATATCGACAAATTCTTACAAATAATTTGAAATAGGTAGTTAAAAGTAGTTAAAAATAAAAAGAAATATATAGAATCTAGTGTATCGAGTTGCTTTTAGCCATCGGATATTCTACTGATGAGGTACGCAGAAAGATTGAAACGAGAGTAGATGACAAAAGCCCTTGGCATAATGCCAGGGCTTTCTATTTATTTAGAAGTATCTTCTTTTAATAAAGTATCAAACATCGTGTCAACAGATGTATAGGACGGATACTGTTCCGGATGCTTACGCATTTCGTCCACTTCATTCAGAGCAGAGATTGTTTCTTCGTTGAATGTTTCCTGTTCTTTAGGCAGTTTGTTGTTCATCATAAATCCCCCAGTCGTAAAATTGCTATGCATTGTAGGACCTATATTCCAAACGGGTGGTAGTGCTGATATTTGTTACTATAGCACACAAATTTTTGAAATACAATGACAGGTAAGGGGAAGCTTAGTTTTGCTGTTACAATTATAATCCTTCCAGGAAATTTAGGGCTGCATCAAAGGCTGCCTCGGAAGTGGGAGCATCTGCCGTGTCAGTAGCAACTTCGGAAAGAGTTATTTTCCCGGAGAGCTTTTGGACGATCAGATCTGCCAGCTCCTCGGAATCTATGGCAGAGCCATCTTTGTGAATAAACTGCTTTACTGCCTCAACGACCATGTGGCTCTCTGACCGGAAGCCATAAGACTTATAGTCAGAGATTGCCTCATAGACAGCCAGATCGGAAGCATTATCCTGAAAGCGGACAGTTTTACGCTTTACATTCATGCCCTGCCTCCCATTTTCTTACGGATTAAGTCTTCATATCCTTTTGCATTGATATGTACGTCATCAATGATGACGCAGTTTCTTTTAAACGATTCCGGTAAGAAGTGCTTCATGATGGATGCACCACCGGCGATAAATACAAACTGGGTCAGATCGGGATTGAAATTTAATGCCCGTAAGGTATCCATGATGGATGTTACATAGTCACGTAGCCCGGATTTGATGATGGATAAGTATTCTGCAGGGATATCACTGGTACCGTACATCATGATTTCTTTGATGGTGGATTCGTCTGCTTCTTTTCCAAGATTTTGTCTTAAGGTTTCGTTAATGTCATTCATGCAGGTGATGGTACCCATGGTAAGGGACTTGCATCTGGTCAAGTCCGGCACATAGTTTTCAATGGGAAGGATCTCTATTGTCCAGGAGCCGATATCAACGATGACCACGGATTTCCTAAGTTCGGGGAGCTTTGCTACTACTCCGGCATACCCCTGTGGAAATACATCGACAGAGAGAAGATTTACGGAATAGGTAACATCCTCGTACTTGTAGACCATCCGTCTGTTTTTGTTGTAATAGTCAAGGAAGGCATGTTTTTCCGCCCCCATTCTGGTTAAGGGTACACCGCATCCAAGGTAAACATCTGCAACGGTGGTATGGGTGCGTTTTAATTCTTCCGCAATGCCAGCCATGGTAAGTGCACGCATATTTTCATCTTCCGTTTTGGAACTCTGGATGGAGAGCTTACCGTTTCCGATGGTATAGAAACCGGAAGTGGTCTCAATTACTCTGGTGCTTATCGGGGGCTTTGAAGAAAGCAGCTTAATTCCCGAAGAAAAGCAGCTGTGCGCCGTTTTGGTATTACCGTATCCTACGTCTACTCCAATAATATAACTTGCCATAATGTTCATTCCTCCTGCGATTAAAGTTTTTCAATAAGTGAATAGTCTAAGTCATTTTGCTGTTCGTTTTTGAGTCTCTTGATTTCAAAGGTAAGCCTTGATTTCTCCATGCGGAGTTTTTCAATCTCGACCTTTTGGAGTTTTACCGTTTCTTTTAAGGCTTCGTTTAATTTCTTGTCCCGCTTACTGGAAAGAATCTTGCCCTGTTGCGCTTTGAGGGCAGCATTCAATTCCATGTTGACCACGGCATTTTTGTAGAAAAAGGAACGGGAGAGTCCGGTCTGTTTGGTCAGTTCGCAGATCGTGATCTGTTCGTTGTCCCGTACCATGCGTCTGATGGTGTCGATTGCAAGGATCCGCTTTTCCTCGCAGACTTTTTCGTTCATGCGCAACATATTTGTGTAGTTTGTCATTTCATCCATCCTTTCCTGTATTTGTGAATTTTGTCGTTACGTTTATCAATGACAGTTTTCGTATTTGCAGCTAGCGCTTTGGAACTCATACGGCGGTAGTTTGCAATGGATCCGGTGCCGTGATGACCGATCACGGAAGAAATCGTCACATCATCCAGGTTCAGATCACAGAGCTTTTTGCAGTAGGTTCTTCTAAAAATGTGAGTCCCTGCAGTCAGTGGATTTCCGTGGTCATCTTTTAAATTATGAGTATTGATTAAAACCTGCAGTCTGTAATAGACCGTTTTGTAGGGAAGAGGGGACTTTGGATCCTTGTCACAGACAAAGATGTATTCCTGTTCTCCGTAGGTCTCATAAGTCTCCTTGATACTGGCATTTAAAAGAAGCAGGATATCGTTATTGATCGATTTTTTCAGGTAGTTGCCGGTCTTTTGCTGTAGGATTCTAAGGTGGGGCTTTGGCTCCATAACGATATCCGTAACTTTCAGTGTGAGCGTATCGGAAATCCGAAGTCCCAACAGTTCATGGATAAGCAGGATCCTTGCAGTCTGCTTATCTAGGAATTTGTAGGCTTCATGCAGCCTTGAAAGCTCTGCATCGGAATAAAAGGTAAATACCGGAAGTTTCTTCTTGGAAAAATCCGTGGGAAGAAACAGTGTTTTTAGATGTTCGCTTTCATAGAGCTTTCCGAGGGTTTCAAGGGCGGTTTTTAAGTTGGAAAGTTCTGAGGTATAATTTTTCTTCCGCCCAGCTTCCAAGTAGAGGTAACTTAAGTACTCTTCCAAAAGGGCTCTGTTAAACAGGGTAAAATCCGTGAAGTCTTCGTGGGTAGTATGTAAAAATTTGCAAAGCATACGCAGGGCATAAAGTTCTGCAGATACTGTGGCAGCGGATGCACGTTTCAAGCGGTAGTAGACGGCTTCCTTGCTCTGTTCTTTCAGGGAAGGCTGTGCGATTTTTGAAAAGTTTAAGCTTTTCGGGCCGTTTACCGGAGAAACATTCACCGGGAAGGGGAGGCTATTAAGCTGCCAGATATCATGATCTTTGGAAAAGTAAGTCCCATCATTTCCCTCGAAATACTGGTAGGCATTTGTAAGGAAGTGGAGTATGGGATTGTCACCGTAGGTTTCTTTTTTTCGATCCGGGTGAGAGGTTTTGTAGCTAAGAGCCAGCCCTTTTTTTAAAAGCCAGCGTTTTAAACTTCCCTGCAGTGTATCCAGTGGCACATCCGTAAGAGATGTAAGATACGGGTATTCCTCGCTTAAAAAATCCGAAAGTGTATGAAACTGTACGCATTCCGTGCGAAGAGAAGAATAGGACAGGGTGCATCCTCTGTCAAAAATGTAGGCAGCAAAGTCGTTTTTTAAGGAAAGCGTAGGGAGCCTGTCTAAGTTGAAAGCCTGCTTACAGGGGATATTCGCAGGGTTCTTTTGAAAACACATAAGGTCAGTAAAGTATAGTTTCATAAGTCATTCTCCGAAAAATATTGTTGTTGTAGTCTGTCGATCTTTGACGGACGGTGGTCAATGTACTTTTTTGTCATGTTCTCGTCTTTGTGACCGATAAATTCTCTGGTGGTGGGAAGCCCGGCACCGGAATCGTAAAGATCGGTCGCAATGGTGTGCCGATAGTCGTGAGATCTGAAATCTATATGGTCGGTCAGACGGTATTTTTTAAGCCAGGTCTTCATTTGCTTGGAAAAAGTGGCTGCCTGGAACGGTTTGTCCGTATTTTTTATGGAGGGAAAGATGTAAACCAAAGAGGAATCCGTTCTTTTTAGGTACCGGGTAAGTAAAAAGTAGAGGTCTTCCGGTATGGGGATTACTTTTTCCGTCCGCATCTTGTACTGGTAGGTTTTTAAAAAGCAGGTGCCGTTGTCCATAAAGAGAGCATCCCTTTTTAAGGAGCAGACCTCGTTGATCCTAAGCCCTGTGGAATATAGGGTTAAAAACATCAGCCCAAGAGATTCCGGGAATTTGTAGAGGATCGTAAGGATCGCATCCACTTCGTCCTCCGGCACCGATCTGTCATGGTGAAGTGAGAAGGTCTTTTTTAAGTAGTAGTCAAAAGAAAAATCCGGTATCTGTAGATTTTCCCGTAGCACAATGCAGTGGAGGAAAGAACTTAAATCAATCAGTGTAGTGTTGAAAGTTTCCGGCTGCAATTCTAAATCTGCCCGGTAGGAGATAAATTCCTTGATGGTACTTTCAGTAAGTGCAGAAAGCAAAATATTTCTTTCGTCCAAAAACCGTAGGAAGTCCTTTACCATGTAGTACTTCATCAGGATTTTTCTTAAGGAGTACTTCGGGGATAAAACCAGTAAATACTTCATGTAATTTTGGAAGATCTCTCTGTGAAAAGGATTTTCCACATCGTCAAAGTAAAAGGCATCAATGGTCCTGGTGGGATTTACTCTTGTCTCTTCCAAGGAGAAACGCTCCAAAAACCACACGTAAGAGGAAAAGTCCGTACCCTTTGCAGAGAGGAAAAGCTGTTTTCGTACCCGGTATAATACCTGCGTGGCAGATTTGGAGATCGCTTCCATGTGGGTAGATAAGTACTCCGGGAAACGGTCGGCTTCTTTTCTTGTGATCTTTTGGATATCTTCTATGTGCATTTCACAGCAAAAATCGTAAAAGTAGTAAAGCGGTGTAATGTAATGCTGTAAGAGCAGGTGATTGGAACATTTCTTTTTTTCCTGCAGCGTATCCATAAGGCAGGCGAAAATCTGCCGTTTCATATTTTCCGGTACAGACCTTGTAAAATCAAAGAAAAGAAATTCCTTCCTTGCTGTGTAGAAAAACCGGTGAGCAATCTCATAGTCCGGGTAGTAAGCCAGGTAAAACAGTGTATTGTCGTAGTGGGGTGTTCTTGTGAAACTTAGGCTTTTTATGAGGGAAAGCTTCAAAAGATCCATCCCTTTGGTGTGGGAGGTGGCTTTCTTTGGCACCGTAAGCTGTACATATTCGCCGTAGGAATACCGTAAGGAATCATCTATCTGATCGAAAGAGGTGATCCCGGAAGCAATCAGGTAAACCAGCAGCTTTTTGTAGACGGAATCCTCTAGCGCAACCGGGAAGGGCATCTGAAAAAGAGCGTGTCCGGTGGCAGAAAAGTAGGAAAACATGGCACATTCTAAATCCCCTTTGTAGGAACTGTACTTGTTTTGTTTTCCGAAAAATTCCCGGAACACAAAACGATTGTAGGAAATTAAAATGGGAACCGTCACTTCCGTTAAAGAAAAGATCCCAAGTGACGTAAGAACAGTCACAAGATGCACAGCTTTTGACGGAAATAAAGAGGTGGCATAGGAGATCTCTTTTTCTAAGGCGTATGAATTTTTAAAGATTTTTAACTGCTTGTCCATCCTGTCAGACTCTTAAGAATTAAGAGAACTCCCCTTTCTGTGGGCTTGATAACCCACCGATTCTTTTTTGATACCTTGTCAAGTAAGTGGATGATTTTAAGTAAAAGGCTTTACAAGGTGGATAAAAAGAATAAAATACCATAAGCCTATAGAAAGTCGGAAATTGGAATCGTCCCTTCGTTTTTTGCAAGGTACTGTTCCTGTGCTTTCTCCACTAACCTGCTTTCTTCATCTAAATAGTCAATGGTGGTCTTGATACTCTTGTGACCGATGGAGAGCGAAATATCTAAGATCTCCCAACCGGCTTCTCTTCTGGAATTTGCAAAATAATGCCGTAACATATGGTTTGTCACAGTAAGCCCTGCCTTTTTCCCGATGGTCTCAAGACACGTGTAAAAGGAATTGGCACTTAAGGGATTTCCCCTTGTTGTTCCATGTAATACGATGAAAAGGTAGTCCGTCTTTTCAAAGAGGGCCGCATTTTCCGCAAGATATACATTCAAAAGAGCAAAGGTGGAATCACTGATTCTCATGCAGCGCTCTTCGGCGTTTTTTGCGTGAGCATCGTTTGGATTGTTTGTACGGTATCTGACAAAGATGCGCCTGCCTGCAAAATCAATGTCTTCGGTGTATTTGATTCCAAGTGCCTCTCCGATACGAAGCCCGGTCTCTTCCAAAAGAAGAAGTAAGAGTCTGTCACGATTGCAGGAGCAGGCGTTTAAGATAGCAGCCAGTTCTTGTTTAGTGACGGTACGGGAGGTGTGTTTGTTGGGTCTTAAGTACCCGTCAAAGGTTTTGTAGGTGGAATAACTGGTGGTGCCTACATCCGTAACATAAGAAAAATTTCTGTCATCCAGTACTTTTAGGTAGGGGAGAGTACCGTCACGGTGTAAAAAATCGTACAGCCCGAACACTGCCTGTAAATAGGAGTTTGCGGTATTATTCTTCACTTCCTTCATGCTCCCGGTATGGGCACCCTTTTTCACTGCCATGAGGAAATCAGAGAAGTGTTCGGACTGCTCGGAAAATTTAAGATCGGAAACCGCCCGAAGGGTAAGTCCTTTGTCAGATAAGTAATTCATGTAGAAGGGCAGAATGTAGGCAATGCGCTTTATGGTATTGTTTGCCCGGTTCTGCCTGACCTTATGTTTCAAGTATCTGGTGCAGTCGGTATCCAGCTTTCCGGTAACAGCATCTTTTACAAAGTAATAGGTAGTAGTTCCCTTTTTTGCAGATCCCGATATGTACTTTGCCATAAGAAGCCTCCTTTCTACCGGATATGTGGGACACAAAACACGTAATCCGTAAGATATTTAAAAGTAAATGTATAAAGTGTGTTCTACAAACATATAAAACACTTCATAAAACACAATAAGTGTGTTCTATAAAATAATAAAACACATAAAACACACAATGTCAAGAGTAAAATCAAAATATAAAACAATCAGAGCACACATGAAATAAGAAAGGTTCCACATAGAACACAAAAAGAGTGCAAGTAAGGGAGTGGTGTGATAAAATAAAATTTATGAACAGGGCAGGGGTAATTGTGTATGATAGAAGCCTATTGCAAATATGACAAAGAGATGGATTTGTTAGTAAAAGATGTGGTGAAATACACATTAAATAAGTATGGGAAGCAGCTAAACATCAGCACATTGAAAGAAGTAGAAGTGCGAAATGTACAGGAGTTTGAATGCCCGATAGATGGAAGAGTAGTAGACAAAACAAAAATTGTGCTGACATCCAGATCGTTTGAACTGCTTCCTAGTTATGAAATCAAGAGACTGTATAAGAATAAGAACTTTAGACAGATTGTGTGCACACTGTTTCATGAGATGGGTCACATAAATGACATGGTAAAATATCCGGTATTATATGATACTATAGAAAATAGTGATGACATGGAGAAAGCGCTGCCTTCATTATTTTGGACAGAATACCTAGCGGAAAAAAGAAGTGTGTCAGTTGATCCCAGTGCAAAAGATTTTTGTGAGGAATTTGTAAGCACATCGTGGAACATTCAGAAAAGAAGCACCGGAACAGCAACTACAGGAGATTTTTTCTACCTGAATAAGGCATTACCATATTTTATTGTAAGAGCAGAGTATATTAACAAAGATTATTTTGATCGGATCAATAATGAAATAGTTACGGAGTATGTGTCTGAAGTGTGTGGAGAATTACAGAGATTAATGGAGAAACCATGCTTTGATGATCCGAAAATCTTAGAGCCACTGTATGAAATAATAAATAAGTACTATAAAAAATTTATGAAATATAGAGGATGATATATGCTGAGAAAAGAGTATACAGAGAATCCGTTTAATAAAGAAGAGTATGGAAGACTTTTAAAGCTGGCACTGGGGCCAAGAAATCAGAAACAGTTCTGTGTGGATGCCGGACTTAGCCGTTCCTATATCAATAAGTATATAAATGGGATGATGGATAAACCGCCCACTATCGGGACGATAGAAAAAATTGCAGATGCGACAGAAGATGTATCCTTTGAAGAACTTCTTGCAGCGGCCGGGTATGATCCGGGGAAGCATGAGCGGAAAGAAACCATGAAGGGTAAGGTAGATGATGCAGGGCAGTATCTGCTTATGCCAGTACTTGCGAGTATTATGAACAGTGCCTATGAATGGTCATTTACCTATGAAGGATATCAGGATAGGGAACCGGTACGGATCGAAATAGAGAATGCACCGGTAAAAAAATGGTATTTTATCCCGGTAACCAAGAAAAATATCACCAGGGAAGACATCATGGCAGTTCTTATGAATGAGCAGAATTTTACAAGTACTTCCAAGGTCTCCTTTGTGACAAAGGATGAAAAAATATATGACCTCATAAAATCCATGCAGTTTCCGCTTCTTTCGTTGTATGTATCCGTAATCCGGGTAAATGGGAAAGGCATTGAGGAATCCGAGATAAAAACCAATCAGGAAACAGATTTGAAAATCGTTGAAGAAAAAAGCAAGAGACCATTTTCTATTAATTAGGTATAAGGCAAATGGTGTATAGAATAAGGTGAGGATAATATAATGGGGCAGTTTGAAAAATTATTGGAATATGTAAAAGGATTAAATAAAAATACTTCAGAACAGGGAACGTGGTTTGAGAATTTTATGAAATATGTGTTTTTAACGTCACCTGTTTATCAAGAACTATATGAAAAAGTATGGACATGGACAGAATTTCCATACAATGGTGGAAGACACGATTTTGGCATTGACTTAGTTGCTAAGATTAGAGATATGGATGAGTATGTCGCTATTCAATGCAAATTCTATGATGAAGAATATTCCGTATCGAAAAGTGATGTAGATACTTTTTTAACTGCATCGGGCAAACCATTTTATATAAAGGGAGTACCGGTCAGATATTCTGGAAGGATAATTGTATCAACTACAGATAGATGGACAAGTACTGCGAACGATATAATAGAAGGGCAAATTCCGGCGGTTACGAGAATAAGACTTAAAGATCTAAAGGAAATAGGTATAGATTGGGATAGTGTGTCTTTAGAGAACCCGGCATCCATGAAGCAGTCTGATAAGAAAATAATGCGACCGCATCAAAAAGAAGCTATTGCTAAAGTACTGGAAGGATTTGAAACAGCTGATAGAGGCAAACTTATAATGGCTTGTGGCACTGGAAAAACATTCACTGCGTTAAAAATAGTGGAGGCTATTACGCAAGGTAACGGTAATGTTTTATTTCTTGTACCATCAATATCATTATTAAATCAGACACTGCTTGAGTGGACGAAAGAATGTATATATAATTATCAGGTTTATGCTATATGTTCCGATCCCAAGGTAACAAAATCAAAAGCAGAAACTGTAGATACATTAGCGGATACGATAGTGCCGGCAACAACAGACGTAGAAAGCTTAGTGGAAGGATACACGAATTTATGGAATGTCAGTGAGAAAAAGACTCTTAGATTCTTTTTTTCAACATACCAGTCAATAGATGTAATTTCGGAATTTGAAAAAATAACCGGTTTGGAGTTTGATATTACAGTTTGTGACGAAGCACATAGAACTACAGGAGTAACGCTAGCAGGTGAAGATGAAAGCAGTTTTGTGAAAGTTCATAATAACGATATTATCAGAACAAAGAAAAGACTGTATATGACGGCAACCCCCCGTATTTATGCTGATGAAAGTAAGCAAAAAGCAGCAAATAATAGTGCGTTACTTTGCTCAATGGATGATGAAGCAGTATACGGCAAAGATTTTTATGTTTTGGGATTTGCAGATTCCGTTTCAATGGGATTATTGTCGGACTATAAAGTCATTGTACTGGCAGTGGATGAAGGATATGTAAGCAAAACTTTACAGAATCTTCTCACAAACTCTGATAGCGAGCTTACGCTGGATGATAGTGTAAAAATACTGGGATGTCTGAATGGGTTATCAAAAAAAACTTTGTACGATAATGAACAGGATTATTTTGAAAATGACCCTTATAAGATGAAGCGTGCGGTTGCATTTTGCAGCGATATAAAGAGCTCAAAAAAATTCGTTCAACTCTTTGGTGAGATACAGGATGAAATAAAATTGTATGGGGCGGATCAGGATTTGGTAACCGTTGAATTGCAACACGTAGACGGGACACAAAATGCACTCTACCGCAAGGAATGCATTGACTGGCTGAAAGAAGATACTTCTGAAAATGTATGCAGAATACTATCTAATGCTCGTTGCTTGTCAGAAGGAATTGATGTACCTGCGCTGGATGCTGTTATGTTCCTTAATCCCAAGAATTCTATTGTTGATATTATTCAGTCCGTAGGAAGAGTAATGCGTAAAGCAGAGGGAAAGAATTTTGGATATATTATATTACCGATAGGCATACCGGCTGGAGTAGAACCAGAAGAAGCGTTGGGAGATAATAAAAAGTATAAAATCGTTTGGGATGTATTGCAGGCATTAAGGGCACACGATGATAGATTTAATAATACCATCAATAAAATAGAATTAAACAGGAAAAAACCTGCCAACATTCAGATTATCGGAGTGACTGGGAAGGGGGAAGGCACGGACAACGAGACCCAGGAAAAATACAGTCAGCTTACGATGAAATTTGACGAACTTCAGAAGTGGAAAGAAAGTATATATGCAAAGATTGTAAAGAAATGTGGCACAAGGAAATACTGGGAAACTTGGGCGAAAGATATTGCGGATATTGCTAATAGGCATATAGCAGAGATTGAGCTACTTATTGAAAGACCGGAGATATCTGGGAAATTTAATGAGTTTCTTTCTGCGCTACAGAGCAATTTAAACTCTTCTATTGAAAAGGATGATGCAATAGAAATGCTGGCCGAACATATGATAACAAAACCAGTATTTGATGCATTATTTGACAACTACGAATTTATTAAAAGTAATCCCGTTTCTATAATTATGCAGGATATGTTAGATGTTCTAGATGAGAAAGCACTGGATAAGGAACAGGAAACATTAAACAAATTTTATCTGAGCGTTCAGGAAAGAGCAAAGGGAATTGATAACTCGGAAGGAAAGCAAAAAATAGTTATTGAATTGTATGAGCAGTTTTTTAAAAATGCATTGCCGAAGCAAGTAGCTAAGCTTGGAATAGTATATACGCCCATTCAGGTAGTAAATTTCATACTTAAAAGTGTTGAGTATGTGCTACAAGAGAGATTTGGAACCAGTATCAGTGAAAAAGGTGTACATATACTTGATCCGTTTACAGGAACAGGTACTTTTATCGTACAGCTACTTAGAAGCGGAATTATTACAAAAGGAGATTTACTATACAAGTATTGCAATGAAATCCATGCAAATGAAATAGTGCTGTTGGCATATTATATTGCTGCAGTAAATATAGAAGAGACTTTTCATGACATAATGGATGCTACAGAATATATACCATTTGAGGGAATTGTCCTGACGGATACGTTTGCGCTGTCTGAAAATATAGACGAAGAATCCGGTGAAGTATTAAGCAGGGATAGTTTACTATTTCATCAGAATTCTGAGAGAGCAACAAAACAATTAGAAACTGATATTACAGTTATTGTCGGAAATCCGCCATATTCGGTAGGTCAAAAGTCTGGTAACGACAATAACCAGAATGTGGCTTATAAACATTTGGATAAAGCACTGGCTTCCACATATGTGGCTAAATCAAATGCAACACTCAGCAGAAATGCATATGATACATACATAAAAGCATTTAGATGGGCGACCGATAGAATCGGGGATAATGGAGTAGTTGGCTTTGTAAGTAACGGCGCATATATTGATGGTGTTGCATTGGATGGATTCAGACAATGCTTGTTAGAGGAGTTCAATTCCGTTTATGTTTTTAATTTAAGAGGAAATCAGCGGACATCTGGAGAATTATCAAGAAAAGAGGGAGGCAAAATATTTGGATCCGGCTCAAGAACACCGGTAGCTATTACCATATTAGTAAAGAAAAAGGGAATAAAGAAAGATGGATATGTAAGGTACTTCGATATAGGGGATTATTTGTCAAGAAGTGAGAAATTAAACAAAATAGACCAACTTGAAAGCATTAAAAATATTTCATGGAATTATTTGTATCCTAATGCCAATAATGACTGGCTGAATCAAAGAAATCCTAATTTCATGAATTACCTTGTCTTGGGTGATAAAAAGAGAAGAGAAAAAGTAAGTATATATTCTGATAATTATGCTTCGGGATTATCTACAAACAGAGATATATGGGTATATAATTTTTCCTCGGATAAGGCAAAAGAAAACTCTGATAGAATGATAGCATTTTATAATGAAGAAAGAGAAAGATGTCATCAGAAATTTAATGAGAGTGTTGCGCAAGGAATATGTTTGCCGGATGATTCTAAAGCGAGAGAGACATATTTACAGAATATAAGATCGAATGACGAAAATAAAATTAGCTGGTCAAGAGGATTGTTCAATAGATTTTGCAAAAATGAACAAATAACGCCAACGGATAATGTGAGGACAGTGTTATACAGACCGTTTTGTAAAAAGAATTTGACCTATAATCCATCTATAATAGAAATGCCTTCAAAATGGGATAGCATTTATCCGGAAAATGATACAGAAAATATGGTTATATGTGTGTCTGGTGCGCCTATTAAAAAGGGATTTTCTGTTATGATGTCAGATTGCATACAAGATTTAAACCTTATGGAACATTCTCTTTGTATGCCATTATATATGTATGACAAGGTAAATGATGTTGATGACGAATTAACATTGTTTGATTTCCTTGATAAAAAAGTGGAAACGAAACCTAAATATAAGAGAAGATATGCCATTTCCGATAATGCATTAAAAAAATTTCAGGAGACATATGGAAGTAAGGTAACTAAAGAATCAATTTTCTATTATATCTATGCTGTTTTACAGAGCAAAGAGTATGTATCTATGTATGAAGACAATCTCTCTAAAGAGATGCCCAGAATACCAATGCTAGATAAGTTTATGGATTATGTAAAGATTGGTCAAGAGTTGGCAGATCTGCATATCCATTATGAAAAGGTAATTGATTCTGAAAAAACAGGAGTAGTTATTGAGACAAAAAAGCCGGAATATTCTGTGACCAAGATGAGATTTAAGAAGGTAGGAAAGCAAGTATATAAGGATACCCTAATTTATAACGACTATATCACAATACATAATATTCCTGAGAAAGCTTACGAGTATGTGATTAATGGCAAATCTGCAATAGAATGGATTATGGAAAGATATGCAGTTACCGTTGATAAAGCATCTGGAATTGTCGAAGATCCAAATAAATATCAAGGATCAAAATATATATTTGATTTGTTGATTTCGGTTATTTATGTAAGTATTAGAACCCAAGAACTGATTGACAGTATGCCAGAATATAAAGAAATTTAATCTATTGGGTGTGCCGTGAATTTTAATGACGTCAAAATGGTGCTTAAATAATAAAGTGAGAATGCCATTTTGACGTCGTTGTATTTTAAAAAAGGGTTTGGGGGATTGCCCCATTCCAGATGCCGTGGGCAGATGGTTTGCCTAAATTGCCTGCAACTTTAGGCGTATCCTGTTATTATTTTTAAGTATTTCCTTCTATATGTCGTTTCATATTCCGCTTTTGGAACCGTGCAGTATTTTCAATACTTTTGGCGATTCCGGGGGCGGAATTTCTTTGTGCAGTCGCACGAAAATTTACAGAAAAAATGTTTATAAAGAAAATTACAATTCCGCGTGCGGACTAATACGGATTGGCTGCATAAATGCCCCACATATTGTTGAATGACGAAAGGAGGGCATTGCCAATGGATATGTCAAAGTTCAAGAAATTCGTGGATTTTTATGAAATCTATGAATTAGTGGCAAATGGGGAAGAGACGATCTCCGGTATCAGAGATGCCTTACGCCTTGAAAAGGGACTGTCTGGTGGAAATCTGCAGAGACGAATAGAGTACTTAAGTTCGGATCCCCCATTTCTTACGGTGAATCAGGACTGGGTAAAATTTGAAAAGGAGAGCTTTGTCGGGATTTTGATGGAACTGATCGAGGGACTGGGGTTACGAGACAAATTTATTCCGCCCCATAAGAAAGACGAGGAAATACAGGAAAAGGTAAGACGAGAACTGGAGCGGAAGGTCTTAGTGGCAAGTACAATTGAGGTGGGGCCGGAAGAAAAAATGTCCGATGGTTTGTTTTTGGTTGACCCGGAATATTACCTTGATGTGGATGCGTGTGTGGCAAAGTATGGTGGGGAACTGGATTCTTTTTATGAAGAACTGGAATCAGATGACCCGGGAAAGAAGGGATTTGATCCGGGCAGGGAACTGACAGAGAGAAACTATGCACTTAGAACAATGAAGACTGTTGGTACAAGGAGATTTTTTTCAAAGCGGATCCGGGACAATAAAGAAGTAGCAGAATTTGAACAGTCCTATGGATTGGTCAGCCCAGTTAGCGATAAGAGACAGGAGAAACGAAAGGAAATTTTACGGAACCGGTTCATTTCACTCAATAAAATTATAAAGTCCGACAAGCTTACGAATCAGGAAAAACTCATGATGTATGCCATGAACTCAGAGTACCATAATACAAATGTCGAACGGCTGCTGAATTATGCCGGGGAACATTGTCTCAATGCCGATCTTTTGATCTATATTTTGGAAGACCCGGATGTGTGTACCACTTATGAAAATACTGTGGGTTTCTTAAGCCAGTTTGCTCAGGCAAGTGAATTTAAGATGAAGCTGGAACTTGCGAGGGAATTGATTGAAGGGAAATGGTACATTACTGCAGAATATGATGGGAAAAAGACAAAATTTCAGCTGGTTCCGATTGACGAAATCAATGAATTGAGAAAAAGTGTAGGACTCCCGGCAAGTCAGTATACTTATAGCGCAAGGAATAAGGATCAGGAACAGGAAGAACCAGTGAGTAAGCCGGATTTTGTAGAGAGAGCACCTGCAGGTGACAGTGTTGATCTGCCGGAGGACGGCTTTTCCATGCCTCCGATGGATGATGAACCATATCCGTTTTAAGAGGGGACAGTATATGAGCAGAGTGTTTTTGTCCATGACTGATGAAGAAGTTTGTGCCTTGGATGCAGCCAGAGAAAAAGTGGGAATGACAAAGTCACAGTATGTCAGATATCTGATGTCCAGTAAAAAAGATATTCGTCCACCAACCATCCGATACAGGGAACTGATACATAAGCTGGATGCTATCGAAAAAGATCTTAAAATAATAGCAATGAAGGAAAGCCTGACAGATACAGAACGAATTTGCATTATGACAAAGTTGGAGGATATAAAAAATTTGTTGCATGGAAAATTTATGGGAGGAAAAGAATGAAGACAACATTATCCGTATATGAGTGTGGAGAATTCCACAATTTGGGAAAAAGTTTCATAGGAATAGAAAGCGCAGAAGAGGCAGTAAGACTTTGGGAGAGCATTCCGGCTTGCAATCTGAATGGAATCAAAGCCATTAACATCTGTACAGAGGATGATCACGGAGAGGAAATTGAGGATTTTGAGGTGATTTATGGTGGTGTCATGCATCTTGAAATGCTTAAATATTATCCTGAGACACGAAAAAATGCGGAAGCCGTCAGATACATGAAAGAACTGCAGAACCTGATTCCTAATCTCCGTGTAGAGGGGCAAATGCCATGTATTTCTGATGACATTGAGAAGGCACCAGCACGACACAGACAGCACCGGTAAAGGAGAAAAGATGACGAATACAGAAAAAGAATACACAATGGAAGAATTGGTACAACTTATCAATTCTCAGGAGAACGATTTTATTATTGAGATCAGTCTGGAGGGTGACGATGAATAATTTTAAGCCGTTATATAAGGGACAGCTGGAAATGGCATCCATCCGGCTGGTAAAAGATGCGCCGATCATGAGTGAAAACGAAATCCATAACCCCGGGGATGCTGTAAAATTGTTGGGAGAATATCTCTGTGAAATGGATAGGGAAGTACTGTGCATTATAAATGTGAAAACAAATGGAATTCCGATTAACTGCAGTATTTGTAGTATAGGTGTAGTAGATCAGACGATTGCACAGCCAAGAGAGGTGTTGAAAACGGCAATTCTGTCAAATGCAGCAGGTATGATTATCATGCATAATCATCCAAGCGGTACATTGAATCCCAGTAAACATGATACCATGTTTACCGATCAGATAGCAAAGGTATGCCAGATGGTGGGGATTCCGTTGTTGGATCATATTATTGTCGGTGGTGATAATAGTGAATATTTCAGCTTCGCAAATAAGAAACTCCTCCCAATGGAAGAGGTATTCTTTGAAACAGATTATCGAAAACTGGACCTTAAGAAAAGTGCTGTGGCAGAGAATACGGAAATGTTAGTAAGACCTAGGCATCATAGATAAAGAACGGATTATAGTACATTATCTATGACAAAATTATGTTTAGAAAGCAGATAGTATGTCAAAATGTGTAGGAGGTATGATATTATGATAGGTAGAATCACATATTGGTTAAAAAATCAGATTCATCAAAAGAAGGGATACCGGTGTTTTTGTCCAACTTGTAAATTCTATGACAGATGTAGGGAAGAAAGTTAATGTTTTAATTAGGGGGGCAATAGAATGGCAGAAGAGGGAAAAAAGAAAGAAATTGAATCCAAAAATGGTTTACTTGAAACAATGATGTTTATTAGAGAATTTGCGGAGTATATTAATGAAAACACTCCCAATACGGCAATCAGTGTTATAGAGTATGACAGAAAAGATGAGCCTATATGTACAATGACAGGTACGTTTAATGAGATATTTGACAGAATTAAGTGGATTGAAGGAAAAACTTTTCCACGGTATTATTATCGTATCGCAGTGATGAATCAAGAAACAATAAGGGAAAGAGTTAAAACAGAATATTTTGGAGTGCAGATAAGTTGTCCTGGTGGTTTTAAATTCAGTATTGAAGAGACATTAAATAGATATCTTAATCGAATGATAGAAAATTATGCAAAAGGTCAGACGGGTAACTTTACACATTTGCTTGTTCGGTACCTGAATTATTCAAAAAAATTGAGCCAGCTACATACAAATGATGCAGAAATCTTCGAGGCTCAATTAAATAAGCTTAAGAAAAAATACAAGAAATTGGTAGAAGTTAAGGATTTGGGATTGTATAAACAAAAAGAAGGCATTTATGTTCTTGTATTGGATGAATATCATGTCTGCTATATTGGACAATCATGTGACATTAGAAAGCGAATAATGCGTCACTGGTCAAGACATGATTATTTTTCTGGAACAGGAATAGATATGTTTAAAGCGTATGATACGACTAGAATATTTGTCTTGGAATGTAGCAGAAGATGGATTAATACTAATGAATATAATATGATTAACCTTATTGATAGTAATTACACCCTCAACGGAATAACCGGTGGAGATATAGAGTATCATATAAAAAACAAGTTGCCTATAGCGAAAGCAAAAGGGGATAAATCAGAAAAAGAAGCTGTGAATTTTTTTGTAAGCATACTAGAGGATATGAGAGAAGCGGAAAAGATTGCAGAAAAATTTGTAGTAAAGGCAGATGAGTCATAAGAAAGGAAATAAGCATCCAGTGTGATGCTTATTTTATTGCTCTAAACTGCGGATTATACACAAACATAGCCCACTTAATCAGTAAACAGGAAGTAAGGAAGGAGAGAGACTATGTTTGAATATGAAAAGTGCATTCAGGAGGTAAAAGAGGCAGGAATAGAGTTCACAGAAGCGGAAAAGACTTATATCCGTTGTGCCAGAATTAACGGAATTAATCTTATTGATGCCCTATATGAAAAGTACATAGAGCAATTTGTCAATAATGACAGTGATAATGCAGATGATGAATACCTGACAATTCTGACTACGGTGCTTACAATCAGAGATTACTTTGACAAGAACATGGTGGAGTTAATTAAGCAGCTTGTGCGGATGAAAGCAGTAAGGAAGTGATCGGATGGCAGAAAGAAAAACAAGAGAAGAAAAAATGAGTGCTGTTCAGCAGAAGCTGGAAAATGGGGTGCGTGAAATATTCTCTTCGGAAAAGTACAAGGAATACATCGCTGCCATGTCCAAGTTTCCACGATACAGTATAAATAATTGTATTCTGATTGCCAGCCAGTATCCAGAGGCTTCGCTTGTCTGCGGTTATAGGAAATGGCAGAAGGAATTTAACCGTGTGGTTAATAAGGGGGAAAAGGGAATTATGATCCTGGCACCCTCAAAAGGGAAGGTGGAAGTCGAAGAAGAGCTGTATGACGAAAACCACAAGGCGGTATTGGATGAAAACGGGAAACAGAAAACGGAGATCGTTACCAAAGAGTATCAGACTTTTATCCCGGTATATGTCTTTGATGTATCACAGACCCAAGGGGATCCGTTACCTTTGTTAGCAACAGAATTACAGGAACAGGTGGAATCTTTTCAAGATATCAAGAGGATATTGGAAGAAATCAGTCCAGTACCTGTATATTATGAAGATATACAAGGGGAGGCAAAGGGATATTTTAGCTTTGTAGAACAAAAGATTGTGATAAAAGAATCTCTACCGCAACTGCAGACAATAAAAACTATGATTCATGAGATTGCTCATGCGACATTGGGGCACGGCAGCAAAGAAGATAAGTTTGATCAATCCAGCAGGGAAGTTCAGGCGGAATCTGTTGCCTATTGGGTAGCGCAGATGATCGGATTGGATACTTCGGAGTATTCTTTCGGGTATATTTCCGGATGGAGCAAGGACAAGGAAGTATCTGAACTTAAGGAGCATTTGGAGTTGATTAAGGAAACTGCGGATAAGATATCTCTGGCAATAGAAGAGAAATTGAAGGAGATAAAACCGGAGCAGGAAGCTTCAAAAGTATCTGAACAGGAGATTAACTATAATTCCAGTCACAGAGCAAGAAAATAGAAGACCCTATATTTTCAGTGAGATGCAAAAAAATGTAACACAATGTTTATTGTGTTACATTTTTCGTTTCATTTTATTACGAACTGGCAAAGAGTAGGGTCCACATATACAACGTAAGGAAAATCCGAAAAAATAGGAGGTAGACAGACGGATGAATTATTTGTTTATGGGATCTTTAATCGAAAGAGAAAAAAAGTTCACCGGAGACAAACAGATCAAAGCGATTGTAGAGAAGCTGTTAAATGGTGGAAAGGGAAGGGAGATGAAAAAGGATGTTTAGTTTTGAAGAGTTTCAGGAATATGTGATGGATCATATTAGGGAATATCTGCCGGAAGAATATGCTAATGCAGAGGTATCTGTCAGAACCGTTCAGAAGCTGAATGGTGTAACGTTGCAGGGACTTGAAATTTGGACACCTGAAATGAAACAGGGTACGGGTGTGACACCAACAATCTATCTTAATGGCATATATGAAAATTATGAGAATGGGGTAGATCTGGAAGTCATCATGGAACATATCGGTAATCTTGAGAGACAGTCAATGGATTTGCCGGAAGATGTGGCAGAAATCAAGGAAATGTATAAGGATGTCAATTATGTAAAAGATCGACTTATCGTGTCTCTTATCAGTGCGGAAAGGAATGTAAATTTTCTGAAAGATAAGCCTTATAGAATGTTGGAAGATCTTGCCATTTTTTATAAAGTGCTGATAAGTAAAGATGCCAATGGAACAGGGACGATTACTGTTACCAACAATCATATGGAGTACTGGGGATTAACTGAGGAACAGTTATATGAAACTGCGATCAAGAACAGCAACGTGTTAGAACCACCATCCATTGATAGACTAACGAACGTAATGGCAGACCTGATGAGAGCGCAGGGAATGGATGAAGATATCATCGAAAATCAATTAAAAGAAGATGATATAGATATGTATGTTATTAGTAATACCACAAAGGCGAACGGAGCAAGTGTTATTGTCTATAGCGATGCATTACAGCAGGTGGCAGAAAACCTGGGTAGTGATTTATATATTCTGCCGTCCTCTATTCATGAAGTACTTGCGCTGCCTGTAGGAAATAAGGATGTAGATAGTCTGGAAGAGATGGTAAGATGTGTTAATCAGACGGAGGTTTCACCGACAGAAGTATTATCGGACAATGTCTATAAATATGATGCTGAAAGCAGAACACTATCTCTTGCAAGTGCAAAAGCAGAAACAGTTAAAGAAACCGCTGTTTGTGAGCCTTCGGGGTACACTGGAACTGTAAATGAGGTCGCAAGACCCAGACATCACAGATAAAGGAGAGAAGTTATTATGGAAGTAACAAGTATCAGAATGAATCTGCTTAATAATGCAGGAGGAATCAAAGCAATCGGTAGTTTTTCACTGGACGATGCGTTTGCAATTCGGGGAATCAGAGTAATGGAAGACAGCAAAGGCAGAAACTTTGTGGCATTTCCTTCCAGAGAAAGATCTAATGGAGATTATGAGGATATTGCATTCCCCTTAAGTAAGGAATTTTACCATAAAATTACGGATGCGATCATGACGGAGTTCAATCGTATGCGTGAGGAAGTGGCTGCAAAGGTGTCTAAGGCAGATCAGGAGCAGACGGAAAACGCTAACGAAGAACAGGCACAGAAGGAAACATCCCATAGAGGAAAGGGTAGATAAGGAGGGGTGTAAATGCAGATTTCAGAAGTACGCCTGAAAAAGCGGGAAGGAGACTCCAGATTTTTGGCAAGTGGATCCATCACTTTTGAAGGTCAGTTTGTTGTATCCGGGATCAAGGTAATGAGATCCAATGAAGGGCATTTGTTTGTAGCGTATCCTTCCTGGAAGAACTCAGATGGGGAATATAAGGATGTATGCTTCCCTATGACTAAGACCCTTAGGGAAGATATTACTACACAGGTACTGGCGAAGTATGAAGAATTATAAAAAGTAGTGGAAGCGGAACTGCCTTATGGTGGTTCCGCTTTTTTGGAGGATTGAGATGGAAGGGATTGTAGCAAAGATATGGAATATCAAAGAGGGCACCATGGGGAGAGGCGCTGCAGTACAGATTACGGATTCCATTTCTTATATTACAAATAGTGAAAAGTGTGACGGCGTTATAGTTAATGACGATTTTATGCAGGTAGGAAGAGAAGTTTCCTATGTGATAAATGATATTAAAACGCTACAGGGATTGTATGTTGGAGGACGGCATATTTCGGATATACAAAATGCAACGAATGAAATGATGCAGGTGAAGGAGTTTCATAACAAGTTGGGTGGAAGAGTGGCATTACATGGCATTGTTTCCCTGCCTGTGGGGGAATCGGGGAAAGAAAATGCTGGGAAATTAATGATGCTTGCAGATGATCTTTTAGAAGAGATATTTCCAGATCATCAGGCGATATATGCGGTTCACACGAATACAGAGAATCTGCACGTTCATTTTGTGGTCAATACGGTAGCCTTGAATGGAAGAAAGATCCATATGGACCACAATTTTATGAGTAAAGTATTTGATTCGTACTTAAATAAGTTGGCAAGACAATACGGATTTTCTCCTAATATGGCATGGGAAGAAGAGAAGGAACCGGATGAGATCAAGTTTTCAGACAGGGTAATAAAACTAAGGCAGGTCGTGGATACCGCTATAGAATGGTCGGATGATTTTGACTCCTTTTTACATAATTTACAAAGTCAGGGCATTCAGGTAAACTGCGGAAAATATTTGTCATTAAGAATGGAAGGAATGCCTAGGGCAATCCGGAGCTTCAGACTTGGAAGTAGATACACGATAGATGCCATCAGGGACAGATTGCTTGGTAAAAGGGAAGAATTGATCCGAAGCGAAGTGGGAGACCATATATTTGCAGGAGGATCCCCGGCACAGATCTATGTAAAAACTACACCACTCAAAAAATATGCGGATATGGATGCAGAAGAGAAAAAAGAAGCGATCCGTATGTTAAAACTGGGGAGAAATCCATGGAGAGAACAATATAAAAGTAACTGGCAGTTACAGCGAATTGCGGAGGAATTCCATAGGACAGCCAATATTTATGAACTTATCAGAACGTATGCACCGGATACCGGAAATGTAAATGATGCTCTCAGAAATATTATCCGAAAGCAGAAGGAGATAGCAGAAGAAAAGAAAGTTGTGAAAACAAAATTAAGGGATTACAAACCGATTATCGACCTGTATAAGGAAGCGGTGAAACATGAGAAACGAGCATATCTGTATGAATTTGCCGGATGTGATGAGTACTTGTCAGATTATCTGGAATATAAGATGCTTGTGGACAGGCTGGAAAAAGGATACTCCAAAACCATAAATGAAGTCGCAGAATATGTGGAAGAGGAAGAAAATCAGATCCTGTATGCAAAGGCGCAGGCAAAGGAATTATCCAGTGCTTATCATACAATCCTTCGTTTTGCGCAGAACGAATTAAGGCAACAGGAAACAGAGTATATGTCCTTATATGAAGCGGTTGGCTATGCAAAGGCAAGGACAGCTGCGGTGCATCAGGGAGTATATGAAAGTAGCATCAAATATATTGCAGCGGACAGCGTGGACGATGGGTATATCAGAGTTGTGATACTGCCGGATATCGTGGGAGGAACCCGGACGGTGACAGCTACCGTTTCTGTATATGGCAAAAATGGCGAACTGAAAAAAGAGTTTTCTTCCAAAGAAGCAAATGTGAAGGAGTTTAATCAGAACATATCAGAGCTTAAGGCAGATATGGGATTTTACAGATGCCATATTTTTGACAGTGCCGATGAGGCAAGGGCGCTTATGAAAGCGCAGGAAGAGAAAAAAGAGAAGAACCGCATTAAGAATTAGTACAATACGTGTCCCACATGAAGGGTAGAAAGGAGAGAGCCATGAGTAAATTATGTTACGAACCAAGATCGGAAAGTAAACTCATACAGCAATCGGAAATCTACCCTGTTTTTTCATCCTATCAGGATAAAGAATTGAAAGAGCGGTTCCAACAGCTTAAAGCAAATGTGTGTGATCTGAATCCTGCGTTGGTGGCAAAGTGCATTACCGGCACAGAACAGGATTTTATCCTGCTAATGAACCGGGCAAAGGACTTTATCCGGGAGAGATTTCGGCAGACTTCCATGGAAGAGGAAAAGAGATTGCTTCAAATGTTTAAGGAATGCGTATTTGGATATTATGTCCTGACACCGCTGATCGAAGCAAAAGAGGTCTCGGACATCAAAGTGCTTGATTATAACCACATTGTAGTAAAGGCAAAGGGAAAAAGGTATATTGCAGACTGCAGTTTCTATAGTCCGTCTGACTATAATGACTGGTTTATGAGAATTCTGCGTATTCAAAGGATGGGAAAGAGTGACGATGCAGCATTATCCCACAGCACGGACAGAAAAGGGGTAAAGGACTACTTCTTACGAATTGATACACAGCTTGGCTGTATCACTTCCACGGAAAAGAACAATATCCATATCCGAAAGATTCCAAAGCAGAAGCTTTCATGGGATTACTTAAAAGAGAATGGGATGTTAGATGATGATATGGAAATCTATCTTAAGGACCGGATTGCTTCCGGGTATGGTTTTTTAATCTCCGGGAGGGGAGGATCTGGAAAATCCACGCTTTTGAATAACATGATCGACTGCATTCCCTATGACCAGTCTGTGCTTGTGTCGCAGGAGTCGGATGAACTCTATTCGGAGCATCCGCAGATTCAGTTTGAACATACGCTGTCCGTAAAGAGAAAGGACTGCAGTATCGAGTACTCCTTGGAAGATGAACTGCGCCTCGGACTTTTACAGGATATTGATAATTTCGTGATCGGAGAGATCAAGGGCGGAGAAGCACTGTATGTGTTTACCACAGCTATGAGTACCGGGGCAAGGTTTTTTGGAACAATTCATGCTAATACAGCTGCAGGATCCGTAGTGAGACTGGCGCAGTGTGCCAAATATATCTCTGATTATTCTATGGAAACATTAGAAGAAATGCTTACTGTAGTGCCGTTTGTGCTGATTCACATGAGCCGGTTTGCCATAGACGAAATCTTGGAAATAGCCGGATGGGATGAACGGCATCAAAAGTTAAAACTGAATGAAGTATATGTGAAGGGGGAGTTGGAATGTACCTGATTCTTAGTATAGTAACAGGAATCTATCTGATTTTGTCATCTGTCCGGGACTTGAAAGAACGTATGATATATAGTTTCCCGGCAATCGTACTGACATTGGCATGGGGGACGTATTCCGTAGAACTTTATGAAAATGAGTATGGATTTTTACTGGGAGCCTGGATTGCAACGGTAGTTTTGTGGTTCTTGTTTCGGAGATTTTCCATATGGGGTGAGGGTGATAACGATGTCTTTTTATTATTTGCCGGAGTATTACTTTGTACGCTTCGGTTTCGTACAGTGCCATTTCTCATATTTGCAGCAAGCAATCTTTTGGCGCTGACCCAGATCGGAGCCGTGATTGTCAGCCTGATCGAAGCAAGAGTGAAAAAGGAAAAGGTGACCAGCCAAAGTAAAATAGCGGTTGTACCTGGACTTTGTATTGTAGTACTGGGAATCATGCTCTATGGAATCTGTGTGCGAATGGGAGTGATAGCGTAGTGAATGAGTTGGAAGTATTAAAAAAAGCGTTGCCGGAGATGGTATCTATTATGAATGCACTTCCGGGAGAGCGGTTTGATATGAAATCGGCACAAACAATTCTGATTGTGCAACGGAGAATGGAGCAGTCTGAATTATCGAAGCAGCTAGGCATATTTGCACAGCTTCTGTCTAAAAATGAACCTGCCACAATGGATGATCTGGTAGCTGCTGCAGTAGCGTATATAAGGATTAAGACACTGGTAGAGGGGAATGAAACAGGGTATTCTCCGGTGATTGTCAGAGATCTCGTTAAGGAATATAAAACTCAACAGACGAAACTTAAGAACATTCTTCGATTGTCTAAAGTGAATATCCTTACGGCAGAAAGCTATCAGAGAGCAGTGATAGAGAAGACTATTTTGAAATCAGAACGCTTTCTATCAGCTTTTGAGAAAGAAATACAGGATCTGGAAGAAGTGATTGCAAAGGAACCAAAGAGCTTAATAAAGCCAAAAGAGCCGGATCCTATCACAGAAGATGTGAAAGAACTTCCTACAAAACCAAGAAAATTCCGTGGGATACAGGTACCTAAAAGAATTGTTGGATTTTGGGAAGAGGTTCAGAAAAAGAATCAGGTTACGCAGGAACTTAAGGAGGAAGAGGCCAGGTATGCATCCTCAAGGTGCAGGGAGATTCCTTTTTATGATTCCACACTGAACTATTCGGACAAGTATATTTGTAAGGATGTTCCGGCATTCTCCCTGTATAAACGAAGAGAAAGTATTTATTTTGGTAAAACGGAGAATGGAGCAGCCGGGATATACAACAATCGGGATAAAAGCCTGTTTGAACTTATGAACGTGAATGAGGATTTTGTCCAGTTCATGACAACCGATCTGCTTGGTGGAGAGTATCAGCTTACTCCATTTTCCGGTGCAGAAAAGGAAGCAATGGAAGTGTATTTTAACTTTATTTGTGCCTGTTTTGAAGCTTACATTGGAAAACTCACTACCGTAATGGAGTATCTTAAGTTCAAAGATTATTATAACCGGCTCATGCTTATGAGAATTTCCTTGGAAGAAAAGCAAGTGGCTGATTATTATAGGGCATTGCGACTGGCAGATTTTTATATGGAGTACATGAGAGGGTATGATCTAAGTGTTTCCGATGACAGGGAGGAGATCATTCAAAATATTACATCGGAAAAGAACTTGAATTACCTTGGGGATCTGCAGATTATTCTGGACAATCATGTAATCTATAGTGAGGCAAAGGAGAAAATTGGACAGCTGCAGGAGGAGATCCGGTACTTTCATGGGAAGGAAGAGGAAGCGGAGTACATAGAAGAGACCCCGGTGGACTTCTTGGGAGCAAAGGTAATTATCCAGTTTTTGAAAGAGGAGAAAGTGATAGACGAAGCTTTGTTTACATCGGAGAATCTGGAACAGGCTGTGTATGATTACCTCACAAGAAAAGCAGAAGTGAAAAAAATAGGCATTGATAGAAACGGAGAGAGGGTCTTTTTATTCATCTGCAGAAACGGAAGTGTTTCAATACCGGTAATTAATCGGAAGATGAAAGAAAACTGGAAGGAACCCGACAGAGATTATTACGAAGCGGTGGAAGAAAAAATAGCAAATAAAATTTTGAAACTGGGAGAAACAGAGGATGAAAACGGAACATATTAAGATTTTGATTTTTGCAATAGCGATTTCTTTTGTAATGGTAGTAGCGTTTTATATTTATTTTGGCGAGGCGAAAGTAGAAAATGAAAAAGGAGATGCGGATGTTATAGAAACTGTTTGTAAGGAAACGGCTGTAACAGATGTGGAAGAAATACCGGAAGAGGAAGGAGCAAAGGAAGCTGTAGACTGCAGAGCAGTTTATGATTCTTTTTCAAAGCTGCAGATAGAAAAAATATACACAGAGACCGTGGATGATGGGAATGGAAATCAGACAATGCAGTTCCAGACATACTATCTTTCCGATGTGGATATAGCTGCTATGACAGATGCTACGTCGGATTATACGCAGGCGGTAGGGACAGAAGCTTTTGACAGTGAGAAGATTTTAGACATTTCTTTTGAGGAGGCCTTTGGGTTTTCGTACAAGACTTGCAAGCATCTGTATGAAGTGATGGAGACAGCAAGGCTGACTATGGGTTTCGATGCAGAGTATGAAGATGCCAGACTGGATGACAACAAGAAAAATTTGCTTGGGGAGGAAAGCTATATCTATGAAAAAGACTGCAGTATTTTGGAGCAGCTGCTTGCAAATGTAGACTACGATACTCTGATTCAGACAAAATGTGCCTATTCGGTAGCAGAGATGGAAGGAACGAAATATCCGACTTCTTTTACAGCGGTGGTTCAGTATGTAAAGGGAAATGTAACATATACAAAGACGGCATATCTGGGATTTGCAGGAGAAAATGCGGATGAACTTTTGGAGGAAGAAAATACCTGTAAGAGTAACAATGTCTGTGGAGCCTGTGGGGAGACCGGAGAATGTAGTCAGGGCTGCGGTGGAAGCTGCTGTAAATAAAGGGGAAGCATTATGAATAGCAAGAGTAAATTAAAATATATGACAGTGTTGTGCGCTTTTTTAGCAATGGTACTGTTGCCATGCAAAGCTTACGCAGCCTGCCATAATATATCCTGCGGATGCAGGGCAAATGGAATCATGTCATGCGCCGGGGCAACCTGCTGGTATACAGATTCCGATGGATGTTCCGGTCATAGCTGGTATCTGTATGATGAATATGGGGCAACCTGTACGTCGGGTGGATCAGTGGAATACCATTGCTCAATCTGTCCAGGAAGACGAATTACATCCTCCCCTCCACTGGGGCATGACTGGGGATCATGGTATTGCGTGAACAGTTCTACTCATAAGAGAAGTTGTAGAAGATGTGGGCTGGAACAGTATGAAGGACATAATCTGTCAGGGTGGAGAGCGCATGGAGACGGTTATTATAGCAGAAGCTGTTCTGCCTGTGGATATACACAGACGAAGGGAATTTTTGTCAGTGCGTCTACTTACAGCTGGACAGCAGACAATGTGAATATTACGGTAAGAGGATATGATGGTGGTGTAGGAAACAGATATATATTACTGTATCGGGTAAATTGCATTACCGGAGTAACGACTCTTGTCGGAAACTATCAGCATGGTGGAATTTCGGGATGGACAACAGATAGCTATACACAGACAGACGAAGGAATCTACTACTATTATGCGGTATCTACAGACAATGACTGGCACTCCATTCAGGGGAACACGGGAAGGGTATACCTTGACCATTCGGATCCTGTGATTATAGGAGTGGAAAATACAAATACGGAATGGACCAATGTGGCTCCCAGTATTGCAGTAAGGTCAACGGACTATCTGATGGGAACGGTGACCGCTGGCTCCGGTCTTAGAAGCGTGAAGATATACAATGATAATGAAAATCTTGTTGCAGCCGGAAGTAATCAGGCATCTTATACATTGAGAGAAACCGATGAGGGAGAACGAACCTTTGTGATTGAAGCCACAGACAATGTGGGGCATATATCAAGGAGCAGTGTCACGACCAGATATGATATTACGCCTCCAGGAATAGATGGAACAGAGATCACATTTGTAAGAGATGGCATTGTAGTGTCCGGTTATATGCAGGACAACATCATGGATCAGCACATTGATGATGAAATCGTAAGAAGCGTGCATGGAGCCAATAAAAGCAGCGGTATTAAAAGTGTGATCGTGTATAAGGTAACCGGAACAAAGGAAGAAGTCATATATTTGGATACGACTTATCACCAGTTTGTATTCCCGGATACGCACTCCTTTTTTGATGTGTATTATGACATTAACCAGACAGAGGATGCTGTAGACTACTATCTAATCATTACAAGAGACTTTGCCGGAAATCAGACCAAGAAGAAGTTAACCAGTCAGAGGACATTACTTACCATGTTCCGCACTTCGATTGATCGAGGGGCATATTAAGGCTTTACGATTTTGGGATAGAGACTATAAAGTGTAAATTAAGAGCCGTATCACTACTAACATTGGACGTATTGGCAAAGGTGAAATAGCCGTTCGCCGGGTGATAAGGCTCTTTTTTTATTTGTCGAAAATAGAAAATTGCAGTTACGAAGTAGGTAAATTATTGTCCCACATATTGGATGAAGATCAAATAGATCTATCAATTCGCTGAAAGGAGAATAGAAGAATGAGAAAGGTAGTAAAGAAGGTGGATCAGATGTTGATTGCTGCAAGGGGAAAGGTGCTGCAGAAGAAGCCTGCCGTGGATCAGATCATCATTATGTTCATCATTATTGCTGTGGCAGCTGGTATTGCGGGACTTTTGTACATTTTCGGTACTAAAACTCTGCTTCCGGATTTCCAGACTAAGATCACCTCACTGATTAACCAGTGGTTTGACGGACATTAAGAGGTTTGGCGAAAAAGAGAAGGGAGGAGCCGGATAGATGAATAAAGAAGAAAGACAGGCAGAAAAATTACGAAGACAACAGAATAGGATAGCTAATAAGATGCTTATTCCTGCGCCAAAGAAAACCGTACAGAGTCTAAAACTTCTTAATTTTGATCCGTCTGGTACCTTCCATTTTGTGGAAGACAGATGGATCAGAATTTATGAGGTCTATGGGAGACTGGACAAATTAAGCACAACAATGACGGCACTGCAATCAGAAATTATGGTCAGTGGAAGGATGCTGCCCGAAAAAGAGGATACAGACTGGTTTCTTACATTAACTGGATATGGTGAAACATATGATGAAGTAAGAAAGCAGTTTGCTTTGGATGAAGAGGTTCTAAAAGAAAGCGTAGGGATCCGTCCTTTAAGCGTAGATGAAGCGGTTAAGATTATCTTTTCAAGACTGCAGGGTGATACAAAGGAATTTTCCTATGCTTCGTTTGTCAGAAGCAAAAAGAATTTATATGATGAACTATTTCCTGAAATCGCAGAATCCTATGATAGTTTCCAGATGGAAGCAAGTTATGGAACAAGCCTGTTTGTTATGAATTACCCAAAGACTGTCAAGTGGGATGTCTTTACAGACTTGCAAAAGTTGGGTTGTCCCATATTTTTAACTTTCCAGATGTCAAATATGAAAGAGGAAGACAGAGAGAGCTACTTAAGAATGCTGGAAAAACGTTACTGCAGGAATTTTCCACCGGAGGATATTGAGAACGGTATAAGTATCTCCTGCCATATGTCATTTGTCTGTGATTCCGCAGATGCAAGAGAGATTATCCAGAATACGATTTTCTCCCTGCTTTCTAAAGAAGGATATATTGTGGCTCCGCTTTATGGAAAGCAAAGAATGGGACTGTTATCAGATATTTCACTGGGAATGCTGGAAAGCAGAGAGTTTAGAAATATTTCACTGCCTGCAGTAGAAAAAATTTTTTGGGAGGAAAATGCGAATGATAATGACAAAGTATGAGCAGACTAAGAAATATGATGTGGCTGGAAATGTGGAAACATTCGGATCACAGGGGATTTTTTCGATAGAAGGTGTGGAAGAGAGTGGCATCTTTGCGCTGACAGAGAATCGCTACTCCAAAACCTATGTCTTAAGTGATATCAACTTCGCCGGAGTAACAGATATTGAGCAGAAGGAGATTATTATTGGTTTTTCCAAAGTGCTTAAGGGCATTCCCTGCCGTTTTTCATACACGATTGCAAATGAATACGTGGATGAAAAGAAGTTTTATGAAAACATCCTTTACAGAAACCGTGGTGATAGGGATGACGATTTAAGAAATTCTTATAATGCGGTCATCAGGGAGAAGCTTTCGGATGCAAGGCAGGGATTGTACCAGACCATCTACCTAACACTGACCATTACAGCGGACGATGTAAAGGATGCAAAAGCACAGTTCTTGTCTATTGAGGGAGCCATCCGGTCATCTTTTGTAGGGCTTGGAATGAATGGAATGCAGGGATCGACCATGCATCCTCTTTCTGTGGATGAAAGACTGCAGATCCTTTTTAACTTTACACATACCGGAATCTCTAAGGGGTATCCTCTTTCCTATAAAAATATCGTAGAAAGCAGACAGGATTTTTTGAATGTTCTGGCACCTGCAGCAATCACTTACGACAATGAGGAATTTCGGATCAATCACTGTTTTGGAAAAGTGATGTACATTGCGGATTATCCGAAGGCACTGGAAAGTGACATACTGACTTCGCTTGCTAAAGTCAACTGTACCAGTTATGTGACCGTGAATAATGAACTGCTTGATATCGGAGGATTTAAGCAGGAAATATCCCGGAAATACATGAAAGTCGGGATGAAGATTGAGGGAGAAAAGCAGAGAAATCGCAATAACAATGATTATTTAGCGGATGCTTCACAGAAACTTTTAGGGGAGAAGGATAAGTTAGATACCTTCCTTAAGAAGTTAGATGAACAGGATGACCATTATTACAATACCACCATTATGGTTCTGTTTATGGCAAACACGAAAGAAGAACTGGGAAGGATCGAGGAAAAACTTAAGAACATTGCATCTTTAAAGTCACTTACCCTGAAAAGCTGCTTTGCCATGCAAAGAGAAGGTATTAATTCTGCACTGATCTTAGGATGCCAGGAATTTAAAAGAGTGGTGAATCTCTCTTCCAGCTGTCTTGCCATGTTCATGCCGTTCAAAACACAGGAACTTAATGATGAAAATGGTGTATATTATGGGATCAATCAGTTAAGTCAGAATGCTATTTTCGGAGATAAGAAGAAATTAAAAAACAGGAACAGCATGATTCTTGGTAAATCGGGATCCGGTAAAAGTGTTTTTTCTAAATCGGAGATCTTGTCGGTATATCTGAATAACCCAAAAGATCAGATAATCATTGTCGATCCGCAGGGGGAATATCATCAGATTGTAAACCGATTACAGGAAAATGCAGCCATCATATGCTTTGATGCAAAGAAAGAAGTTTATATTAACCCTCTGGACGTAGATTTTTATGGAGTTGATTATACCGAACTTAGAGAGATTATTTCAGAAAAGGCAGATTTCATACTGACTTTGATCTCGTCATTACTGCGAAGAAATGTGGAGGCAGAGGAACAGGGTGTTATTGACCGTGTGGTGGAGAGAGTTTACAGTGAAAACTTTAACATGAGAAAACGCTTAAATGGGGAAATGGAGAGAGAACGAGAGTATGAAGTACCAGGATTTATGGTTACAGAGCAGGCAGTAATCAGCACCGGGGAGAAACTTTCCAGAAAAGAACAGGTACGTGCATACTCCCCTACGTTTCAGGACATCTATCAGGGACTTGTGGATGAGGGAACGGAACTTGCGGATCATCTGGCTGCAGCAATGGATATCTTTGTAAATGGGTCATTGAATCTGTTCAACCACAGAACAAACGTGGATATTGGGAAAAGACTCATCACCTTCAGTTTTCCGGGACTTAAGGAAAATCTTCGTGTCACCAGTATGCTCATTATGATGGAAGTACTTCGCAGTAAGCTTTCGGAGAACTCCAGGGAAGGGAAATGGACACATCTTTACATAGATGAATTTCATGAACTGTTGGGGATTGATCAGATCGCAGCCTTTGTGGTGAAACTCTGGAAAGAAATCAGAAAACTCCTGGGATGTGCCTGTGGCATATCGCAGAACATGAGTGATCTGCTAAATGAAGACAATGCCGGAAGGCTGTCAGCGATTCTTTCTAACACAGAATGCTTTGCACTATTGGCCCAGTCCTCTATTGATAAGCGTAAGCTGATGCAATTCTTGCCAAATATCAGTCCGGCTATGTTTAATTACGTAGATAATGCAGAAAGTGGCACCGGACTTCTTAAGATGGGAAGCGTGGTAATTCCGTTTGATATCCGAATGAGTAAGGAATCGGAGATCTATGAAATCGTGAATACGGACGGAGGCAGTTATGCAGTTTAAGGAAGGAAACCTGCAGTTTACGAAGGAACTTAAATTCACGGATGACTATGGGAGATTTTCTAAAGCGGAAATGTCTAATTTTTCAGATCCCGGAAATATGGAAAACAGAAAGCAGGATCAAAAGAATTTTGCACTTGAAAAATGTACACCCACAAAGAAAGAGCGAGATTTCAAAGAAAAAGATGCTGATATATGGATGGCAAATGAAGGGAGTGGGAAATCGTATCGGGAAGAGAGTAGAGGAAAGGAACAAAGAGCGGAAGTAGAAACTTCTGAAAAATCTAAGAGTTCGGATAAAAACACAAAAAAAGATCAGAACAACGAGGGAAAGGAGAAAGCTGCCAGAAAGACAATGGTGGCAAGAATGATCCGGGCAAAGGATCTGTTTTCAGAAAACCGGGGAGAGAAAGAAACTACAGGAAATGCATTGCATGACGGGAATACCGGTCTTGTCAGGGTAGTTACGACTTATGTGAATCCCAAAACATGGGGGAAGATACTGGCAGCAAAACTGGTGGCTGCGCTGGCACCACATATCCTGACTGTATTTATGTATCTTATCGTGACATTTCTTCTGATAACGATTGTGGTAGGAATGTTTTCTACGATAAGTACCGTTACTGGAAGGGTGACCGGGTTTTTAAGCCGTTATTCGGGCAGAGGACATATCCTTTCAGAAGAAAGTCTTTCGGAGGAAGAGATAGATGAAATCGTGGAAGACAGTGGGGCAAGTGAAGAACAGGAAGCAGTGATCCGTTATGCACTTTCAAAAGTTGGATATCCATATTCACAGGAAGACCGGACCAGTGGTAGCGCATATGACTGTAGTTCCCTTGTGTATTACAGCTGGCTGTCTGCAGGAGTAGACCTAAGCTATGGAGTAGGATATCCACCGACAGCTGCAGCAGAGGCAAGTAAACTGTATAGTTATGGAACCGCAGTATCTACCACAAGACTGGATATGAGAGATATGGAACCGGGGGATCTTGTATTTTACGGTGGACATGACAATAAAAGATTTTTAGGAATTTACCATGTAGCGTTGTATGTGGGAAACGGTGAAGTGGTGGAAGCACTAAATGCGGATCATGGTGTGGTATATGAAACACTTCGGACAAACAATATTATTCTGGTATTAAGACCATAGGAGGAAACAAGATGGCAGATGAGATTGCGCAGGTAGTAGATCTGGAATATAAAGGCATCTATTATCTTTTAAAAGGTACCAAGGCAATGATTACCAGTATGGTGTCAGCAATTCAGGCACTTCATACATGGCAGCATAAAAAATGGCTGGAAAAACCGGGTAGCTGTTCCTGGCAGAAAATTCAGGAAGCAAGTGAAGGCATGGCTCCCATTCTGGAATTCCCGGCAGAAATGTTTGAAAAGACCATTGATATTACAAATGACAAGAGCATAAAAGGGGAAGGTTTTATTTCTCCCTTTGAGTATTACTGCAGACAGAACGGCTTAAGATACTGCATTATGCCGGATTTAAACCCGTATGACGACTATATTCCGGTTGCTGTACTGGCACAGGATTTTGGAATGCATGATGAGCAGATCAAATCCTTTATGCGCAAACGTGTGGAAAAGGAAGAAGCCGTAAAGGTAGATTATGATAAAAAGATCGGGAAAGCAAAGGAAAGACTGGAAAATGCAGAGTCTCCTGAGGAGAAAAAAGAAATAGAGAATGAAATCAGGGAGCTGGAAGAAGGTAAGAGTCAGAATGAAACCCTGTTACAGGAATCCAAGGAAAAGATGGAGAGAAATAATGTACTGGAATTTGCAGACTATCTGAAACAGGGAAAAGGAAGCTGTTTTGAAGATGATCCGGAGAAGGCTCTTAATCAGGCGCAGACTTGCGGAGTCGTGAAGGAGTTTATGGCAGATGACTGTATGTATCCGATCAGAGACAGTGGACTTGTTCCGGATAGCAAAGAGGTTTTTTATAATCAGAAGACTGGTGATGACATACTTCTTACCGTGAAAAGAAGCTTTGAAGTGGATGAAAACGGTGTCGTGTATTCTGTGTATGAGGTGACGGATCCGGTGAGTGGAGCAAAGAAAGCACCGATATCAGATAAGGGATATAGTAAGGAAGCGTGGATGGAAAGGCTTCCCCAGCTTTTGAAACAGGCAGGAATGTTAAGAGATCAGCCGTGTTCTGTTGTAAGGAGCGAAGAAGGGCTTAAGGATTATATCATGTCCATGGATGTAAATTTTACCCATGCCCGGGAAGACGGGCAGAATATTTCTGACACAATGAGGGCTGAAATGGAACAGGTAAAGAAGGATACCGCACAGACAGAGCGATATATTAAGTCCTATTATTCAACGGTTACGGTACCGGCAACACAGATCATGCCAAATGAAAAGCAGATTTTGTCACTGGAACTGGATGATGGCCTGGTGGAGGGAGTATCCCTTGTGGGGATGGATTCGGATAATGCTAAGATTAGTCTTAGGAGTGATGCAAAATATACCTATACCGGAGCAGATGGGCAGGAAAAGGTATTGACCGGAGATCAGATCATGAAGGCACTTTCTGAGAATAAGCAGGGCGAGAAGGTAGTGCAGACAGTTACACAGAAAGCCGGAGGCAGATAAAGGGGGAACAATGAATGCAAAGGACAAGTTCCGTCAAGAAACACACAAGAAGCGTTAAGGAAACCGTAGTTATCTACCTGCTTGGAGTCAGTATCTGTGTATATCTTGGCTTTTTGTGTGGTGCAGTGTGGATATCCGGGAATGATTTTAATGAATTTATGAACAATTTCCAGAGTTTTGTGATTGGGGGACACCATTATATTGTGGGAGTCACATCTGCCACATGGAAATTTGTACTGGTATATCTGATCGGATGGTCAATGGCCTTTATTATCATATTTACAAGAATTGAGCATCCCTTTGCCGGAGAGGAATATGGCAGGGCAAGATGGGGAGATGCCAAGGAATTTACCAGACAGTTTGCAAATCATGACGAAAAAAATGAAGTAGAGGTTGTTACCGGGGATGTGCGACTTACACATCCCTTACGTGTAAATACAGCAAATTACTGGATTGCAGAAGGAGTATATCTGTCTATCCACAACGAAAAGACTTCAAACTTGAATATGCTGGTAGTCGGGCCTCCGGGATCCGGTAAATCCTTCCGGTTAGCAAGACCTTTATTGTCACAGCTTTGCGGAAATTTCCTGGCGACCGATCCCAAAGGAGAACTTTATAAGCAGACAGGGCAGTATTTTGAGGATAATGGATATGAAGTCATGGTTATGAACGTGGAATCGGAGGATGGAATGCCTATGAGCATTCATTTTAATCCGTTTCGCTATATCCGTAATGAATCAGATATTATGAGCATTGCTGGAATTTTGATGAAAGCAACGACTCCGGCAGAAGATAATGGAAGCAGCGATCAGTTTTTTGAACAGTCTGCAGAAGTACTGCTTACCAGTATTATTTATCTGATTCACTATTATTATCCCAAGGAAGAGCAAAACTGGGAGACCTTTGTAATGCTTTTGAATGCAACGTGCGTTTATACAAAGAACGATGGATCCATAGATAACCGGGCAGGTGGTATCCTTGATATTGAAATGAGGGCACAAAAGTACTGGAAAGAAGAATGCGGAAATGATTCAGACTTCCCGGGATTTATCGAGGTGGAGAAGTTTTATCATGGAGCAGCGGAGACAACCAGTTCCATTGTGGCATCATTAGATGCACACTGCAGATATATGAAACTAAAGTGTGTCATTGATCTTTTGTCAGAGGATGAAATACATATTGCAGACAGTTTTGGATATTCCAAGCCCTGTAAGGAAGCAGGAACGGGAAAGAGAATTCTGTATATCGTGACCAGTGAGGATAAGAGATATTATGACTGGATTCCTTCGATGGTATATTCGTTGTTTTTTGACGAGCTTTATCATCTGACGGCAATCGATCCTGCTCTTCATGAGACCCTGCCGGTGCATCTTACCTTCTTAATGGATGAATTTGCAAATGTCACACTGCCGGATTCTTTTGTAGAGAAGCTGTCCACCATGCGATCCCGAAATATGAGTGCTGTAATCATTGTGCAGAACCTGATCCAGTTAAAAAGAAAGTTTCCAAAGTTTGATATGGATAAGGATTTGATCGGTAACTGTTCTATCATAGATATTCTGGGAGCACCGGATATGGATTCCTGCGAATACCTGTCCAAACATTTTGGCACACAGACGATTCATAAAGCCAGTGAATCGGATGCAAAGGACTATAAGGGGCAGAGTTCCCGGTCAGAGGATGTTATGCAAAAGAGCCTGTTATCTGCAGAGGACATTTTTGCCATGAAAAAAGATGGGGAATGCGCTATTGTGGTAAAAGGCACAGAACCCTTATATCAGACAAAATGTCAGATGGAAAAGACAGATTTTGTAAAGCTGCTGTGCAGAAAAAAGAATCCGTATGATCCGAGAAAACAGCGGATAAAGAGAGAGAGGAAATATAAAAATAATGATCCGGTCATGTTAAGTGGCAAAAAAGCAAGGGAAGAAGCAAAGAGGCTATTGGATGCCGGGGAAGAAATCAGACATATTACGGTAGAAGAAGCGCTTGTTTATAAAGAAGCCATCAAAATGGAAGTGGCACCCAAGGAGATTGTGCTTTCCATGAAGGAAAGACAGAAACTTTTGGAGAATGCCAAAAGATATGAGGAAAAGCATTCTATGATGCAAAAAATTACATTAGAGGAATTTCATTATAATTCGGATGGATCGGTGTGCGATCAGAAGGAATATGAGAGAAGGTGCCTTGTGGTGAGAAGCTTAATTAATAATGGATTTTCTAATGTGTTAGTAAGATTTTTAAAGCCCTTGATCTCAAATGGCTACAGCTATTCCATGATCCGGGAACTGTTTAATGAGAATTCTGAAGCTGAGGAAGTACGAGACTTTATCAAACAGGTTAAGCTGGCATGAGGAGAAGCGAGTAAAAGCATGATGAAAATGGAGAGGAAGATAGCGCAGTTTATATGCTTTCTTCCTTTTCTATGCTATAATTTAAAAAAATCTAGCTTATGAGGAATGATTTTATTTGATAGGAGCTTATTTAAATTGGTGGGATGATATTTCTTTGATTGCAGAGGTCATGATTCATTAAGATAATTGCTGGCGATTGAAAAGAAAGAGGAAAGATTGAGTATGGCGGGAGTAATACTGGATGAACAATTATATAGAAATTATAGTGAATTAGCTTATTTGATTTTGCAATGCTATAAGGATATTGCGGTACTTAATTACTTTATCCAACTAGGAGAGAAAAAAGAGAAGCTTCAAGAAGAGGTGCTCTTGGTAGCGGAGCATTATATTAAACTAATGCAAAGGGATTTGGCATTGACTATATGGAAAATAAAAATTGATACTAATTCGAATGCAAATACAGTTTCTCAGTTTAGAAATAAGATTAATCAGCTAATGTGGAATAACAATTTATGCGTAAAACAAGTTAAGGCAATTAAGCTTGATAAAAAAATAAGAGACGACATAAGCTATATTCGGAGCCGATACCTTGCACATACAGATATGAATAGACAGGATAGTAAAATTGAAATAAGTGATTTAAAAAAAGCATTGGATGATATTTGCACTGAGTTCAATAATATATGTAGGGTAATAGACGATGAGAGAGTTTATGAAATAACACCAGCCGATAAAATGACCATAGATATTAAATTTTCAATGGGAATATCACATATGCTCAGCCAGTAATAAGAAATATGGATTTATATATGGAGTATTTAGGACAATTGAATTTTACGATATAGTCAAAGTGAGTGTATCCTAATGGAATAATTAAGTGAAGTACTCATACACCTGTAACTATCTACAAGTTAATAATATTCATCCCCTGGGAGTCGGGCAGGGGTAGGGGTGGGAATGGTACCATAAAAGTGCTTTGCCCTAAAATAATTCTTAAAACCTTGTGACTGTAAAACGCAGTCAGGAGGTTTTTCTTTTGTCTAAAAATTCTACGAAATAGGCCTTTTAACGTCCCACTTAACTGCTGAAAAGAAATGAAGGAAGGAGGAGGGCTCATGAAAATGTTTATTTTCCCCCCTGTTTTTGCACTGGCAGCCTATACCCACGCAATCGACAGTTTGAAAAATGTCTTGATCACACTGGGAACCAGTATCGGCGCCGTCATGTTAGTTTACGGTGGCATTAAATTTGCCATGGCTTTCAGACAGATGGACCAGCAGGGCGAACACCAGGCGGTCTACTCGGTGGTGGCAGGTGGTGTACTTTTGGGACTTGGCGCACTGGTGGCGGTTTTAACCTAAAGGAAGGAGAGAGAAATGGAAACGGTAGTAAAAGCACTTTATAACGCTTCCTTTGCGATCTGGAACACCTTGATCGGCATCGCCATGACCATCTTTCGGACAAGCCCGACTGCCGTATCCGGTGGCACTCCCTATGGAATCGTGCATTCACTTTATACAAGCATTTCTGCAGCGACCATACCGATTGCCACCTGCTTTTTTGTCATTGCCATCTATAAATCTGTGGTGACTGCTCCCCCGGAGCAGCAGGCACAGAGATTTTTGATGGATGGGGTCAGGTACTGCATCATTTTGTTTGTAGCAGCAAACCTCTGGCAGATACTGGGATACATCATGGAATTTTCCGATGGGATCACTGCAACGCTTGGCGGAGGTGCGGGATATATGCTGTCCATGGGCGGAGACCTTGAAAGAATCATTAGTGAAAGTCTGGTACTTCCGGAGTTTGAACTGTCCGGGGAGTGGATCGGGAAGCTGTTTGAGACCCTGGGATGCTGCATCCTCTTATTGATCGGGGGAGTTGTTTTGATCCTTGTGATGGTAGCAAGCAGCCTGTCTATTATAAGCAGTGCCTTTGAGCGGATTTTAAAACCCTTGGTGCTGATGCCGTTTGCCGGGATTGCGGTAGCCATGGGGGCAGGCGGTCATGAAATATCCCGTTCCATGGTGCAGTTTTTGAAGACCTTCTTTGGGTTCTGTATTTCCGGGGCAATGATGGTAGTGATTATTAAGACGGGATGCGTGATGTGCACGGAACTTGTAAGTGATGCATTGTATGCCTCAAATGATATGGAAAACTGCATCATGATTACGGTGCAGGCATCCATTACCCCCATTGTGATCGCAGGGCTTGTAAAGGGAACGGATGGCATGATCCAGCGAATGTTCTAGGAAGGAGAAAAGTTATGGCACAGATGGAGAGAAACGTAAATCTGGAAGAAATAGATGCGGATGCCCTTTTTGGCATCGATGCCCTGAAAGGACAGAGTTTTTTGCAAAAATTGATATTCTTTGGATGCCTGTCTGCAGGCATTCTGATCAATGTCTGTCTTCCGATGTTTTTGAAAGTTCCAAGAGCAGTCTGCGTACTGTTATTTCTGTTACTGCTTTTTGTAGGCATTGCCTTTGGCTGTAACTATACGCAGGATTTAACCTATGGAAAATACCTGTACTGCTATTTTTTTAAGACTGCGGTGACACTTACCTATGAATCCACGGAAGATGTACGGGTCATCAGGAAGAACGCAGAGAAGATCAAAAAGGAAGAGGAAGCCATCTTACTAAGAGAACGTGGAAAAGATCCAGGGGAGCAGAGGAAACTATTGGTGAAACTGATAACATTTATCGTAGCGTTTGCAGTTACCATCCTGTCGGTGGTCCTTCTTGCCACGGCAAGAAAAAAAGAAAATATCCACCATGAGGCGGTAATTTTGGAAACAATGGAACGGGAGGAAGGAAATGAGTAACAAAAAAGACTTACAGGCGCTGGCAGAAAACCTTGTGGAGGAATTTTATGAAACGCAGGGTGCCGGAGTTTTAAAAAACTTAAATAAGAGAACTTATGGAAATCTCATCAACGGTCGTGAGGATGTCTTAAATTCTATAAAAGAGAGCCTGTCAGATTATACCGATGAAGAAGGAAAAGAGATCGGGGAGAAAGAAAAGGAAGAGATCCTGCATCTGGTAGATCGGGAGATCTGGGGATATGGCATCATTGATGATCTGATCCATGATAAGAGCATTTCGGATATCAAGATCCATAATGCAGAAAATATCCGTATTAAAAGAAACGGAAAAAGAGAGGGAAGTGACATTACCTTCCCTTCCGAGGGAGCCTACAAAAGTTTTGTCACAAGGCTTCTTGAAAGAAATAAGGTAAATCTTGGTACGGCAAATGCGATACAGACCTTTACGGATGCGGACCAGGAGGACTTTATCTTGCGGCTTGCCGTGATCGGAGGACTTTTGATTGTGGGAGGCAGCCCCCTGGTGGTAATAAGAAAGATCCCCAAGAATAAGTATTCCTTAAGCGAACTGTCGGATCTTGGAATGTTTGGAAAAACAGGACGTAAAGGCAGTTTAAAGGTGCACTTTCAGGAAAAGTTCTTCCCGGAGGGAAATGAAGACTTAGACAGTCTGTTTTCGCAGATGATCGAAAGCAGGGGAATTCTGTTTACCGGGAAGGGCGCTTCCGGAAAGACTACCCTTATGAATGCCTGCATTGAAAAGATCCCGGATAGTGATTCTGTCATGATCTGTCAGGAGAACGCAGAACTTTTTGATCTCCACCACCCGGATATCATTGCAGCCCATGTCATGGTAAATGGCGGTGACAGCAAGGTAAGTTATAACCTTGGGGATCTGACCCGAGTGGCACTTCTTATAGACCTTGACCGTGTGATCGTGGGAGAGGTCAAGGAAGGATCGGAAGCTGCAGGACTTTCCAAAGCATCCATGACCGGACATAAGTGCTGGACAAGTGTGCATGGAGCCAACTGCGAGATGGCAGTGGAAAAGATGGCAGACTATATTTCGCAGGCAACCGGATACGGGAACAGAGAGGCTTTAAAACAGCTGACCGGGTTTGAGTACGTGGTGCATCTGTCTGATTTTACTGTGGATGAAATCGTAAGGATCGTAGGATTTGATGCCTCCAAGGGAAAACTGATCCTTCGTAAAGTCTACCCCTTTGAGGTGAGTGTATGAGAAAAAAGAGAGTGATCGGTATAAGCTTCTTTATGGCGCTTTCCCTGATGCTTACCGGCTGCAGTGTGTTTCCCACCCTTGCCGGAATGGAGAGTAAGGAAGCCAAAGCTTATGCAAATGTGTATGACTTAAAAGCAAATAAGGCATACGTCTGGCACCATGAAGGGGAAGAAGATATCAGGCAGGATCTTGCAAGGGACAGGGAGGGAGAGAATATCTTCTTTGCCTGCCCCAAGGGGGATACCAACTTTAAAGGCAAGGAACTGGATCGTTCCGGTCAGTATCCGAGAAGCATCTGGGTAAGCAGCAGTATGGATGACGAGATCCCTACGATTATAGGGAATAATGCCCTGATCTATATTTCGGAAACGACTGTCCCGGAGGAAATTGTGTTTGAGAGATTTGCAGACTATGGGTATTCCATCGGTGTCTCCAACATGATCCCGGATGAAGGGGGACATTATTACTTTGTCTATGCGGAAACGGATAAGGACGATTATAAGTACTACGTGGATACGGCATCCGAAGCTTTTTCCCTTTTGTGTTTTGACACGGTAGCAAGACTTTATCTGGATAAGGTCGGAGGTGTATTGGTGACTGAGGAAAACGTATCGGATGGCGGAACCGTACTGGGGCTTACGAAGGATGCACAGTATGTGTGTGAGTTTTATACGGGAACCTATTATCAGGATTTTGTGCTTCCTGCGAACATCCACAGCTTTGGATCCATGGAGCAGTTCGTATCCTATGATTATGAGTTCTTGCATTCCAACTGTATCAAAATTAATATCCCGGAGTATTTTAAATCCGGCTATTACTTCGTGCAGGGAGTGGGACTGTTCCGGTATGTATCGGAACAGGATGCAAAAGTTTACAACGGCGAAGCCTATGATCCGGGGATTGACTGGAACGATCCCATCATTCTCTATGACGAGTACGGCGTGGTAGTCTTTGATCCCAGTCTTGGGATCGGTATGGAAGAGGAAACCATAACGGATGAAAATTCAGATGCCGGAGTAAGCCGTGAGGAAGTGGAAAGCTATTTACCGTTTGAAGAAGGGAGTGAGGCAGATGAAGAACCTGATTCTTTGGATCGTGATCGCCGTTAGTCTGTATGCGGCATTCTACCTGATCCACAAGAGAGCCTTGGAAAAAAGCGTATTCAGACAGCTGTATGAATATTATAAGGGAGAGAAGGAAAGAAGGATTGCACAGGAAGCCGGATTTATCGCAAAGTACGGAGAGATCGAGAATAACAGCCTGTTATACCGGGCAGACCGGATGATCTTACAGAGTGGTTTGAAAAAGTATCTTCCGAAGTTATCCGGGGAACTGTACCTGTGCATATTAGCGTTAACCTTCCCGGTGGCAGCGTATGTAGCGTATGGAATCACGGAAAATGTATTCTTGTCCCTGTTTTTGGGAGTGGCAGTGGTGACCGCAGAGATATTATTCGTGGTCATCCTGTCGGGAAAGACCTATGACCGGATCGAAGAGGATACCCCGCTTTTTGTGTCGATTTTAAATAACCATGCAAAGTCCAGTACGGATATTGTAACCATTATGACAAGAACGGTAAGCGGAATGGATGGCCCGATTAAGGAAATCGTATCGGGATTTTTAGTCACTGCAGAAAAGTATGGAAATGCAGACCTAGCATTTGACTTTGCCTGTGAGTCCGTGGACAACCGAACCCTTAAGACGATCTTTGTGAACTTAAAAAACTGTATGCACTATCAGGCAAATTATGAAGAGGTACTGACGCAGATGATGGGGCAGATCACGGAGAGTATGTCCGCAGGGGAAGAGAGAAAGAACATCCTGTTTTCCATGAAGCTTACATTAATTGCGATTTCTGTAATGTCAGTGATTATCGTAGCCTTAATCGGTAAAGGGATCGGCGTGGATGTCAAAGGAATCCTTACGAAAAATCTGGCGGGGCAGTGCATCCTGTTTATTACCGGGATCATGTATCTGTTTGTGATAGTAAAAGTATTCAGGGCAGACAGATAGGAAGGAGAGAGCGATGAAAACGGTGTTACAATTACTGTTTCTTTTGGTGGCAGCTTTGCTTTTCACCACGATCCAGTCACTACTTCTTAGAAAGAGTGGAAGAACTTCCCTTACTTTTGTAAAGGAAGAACTGGAGAGGGCAGGAAACTCTAAGACATTTCAAAACTTTGTGGGAAAGAAACAGATCTGGTTAAAAAAGCATGGTGCCGATGTGTTTTTACAGGACGGAATCCTTGTAAGCAGGTGGTATCTGTATAAGTTTACAATGGCAGCCTTTACGGAGAGCATTACCTATCTCATTGCGGTAAAGGTATTTCAGGCAGGAGCCGGAATCCCCATTACGGTAGTTTCGACAGTGATCGCATGGTTTTTCTTAGATATCTACCTTGTGTTAGAGGATAAGCAGAGTAAGGAAGCCATGATGGCAGATATCTGTGAAATGAGCAGGTCTGTACTTTACGGAAAAAAAGGTGGTCAGTACATCATTGATGCCATCAAGGATGCTGTGCTTGTGGTAGAAAACAAGCGGCTTAAGATGGCAATGATCCGTATGAAGACCGATCTGGATGCCGGAAGAAGCCTTGATGAGGCATTATCGGACTTTGAATTGTCTTTCTCCAGCATAGAGATTGCATCTTTCTGTACGGTAATCCGGTCACTGCAGAGTACCGGTCATGTGGAAGAGGCCTTAAGAAGCCTGGAAAACAATATCGAAAGAGGACAGGCAGGAGTGAACAAGAGGCAGTGCATTGTGTTAGAGAACAAGACCCTTGCCTATGTCATGATGATTGCCTTTGACCTGCTGATCATGATTTTATACTGCATCATTATGAAGCTTTTGGATATGCAGATCGCATTTTAGGGGGAACTATGGCAAAGAGATTTTTATTAAAAGACATGATTTTTAAGAAAAAAGAAGCCACGGTCATTGAAAATATGCTGGTTGCGATGGTAAGCCTCATCATGGTATGTGCATTTCTTGTCATCATCTTTGGGGCATTTGCCGGGATCTCGGATAAGTGGAGCATGAGGCAGGCTGCCAGAGAGTATCTGCTTATCATGGAGACGGAAGGGTATTTGAAACCGGAGGATGCGGCAGATCTTGTAGCAGAATTAAACAGCTACGGTCTTACGAATGTATCCCTGTCCGGCACTACGATGAGTGAAGTGGACTATGGGGAGAGGATCTATTTAAAAATTACCGGTACCTATGATGACAATGTGCTTGCCTTTGCCGGGGGAATCTCCAGGGTGACGGCACATCCGACCACCATTGTGATAAACAGGCAGACCACGGCAAAGCAGTAGGAGGAATATATGAAAAAGAAGGAAGCAACCGGAGCGGTCTCCTATGTGATGCTATTTACCATGGCGCTTTTGATGGTGATTATCACCTTTTACTTACTGTCCGTGGCAAAACTTATGTCCATTCAGCACGATGTGGATGATGCCCTGGCGGATGCGGTACTGGCAAGCCTTGTAGCAGACGATGTCTACTATTTTGAAACCTATGAAGGACTGGGAACTCCGGTGATCCGGTTTAAAAACAGGGAAGTGTCCTGTGGGATCTACAGGGACTGTATGGAAGATGCCATGAGTGCAAATGATTTTTATGAAAATATCAGCTATGCAGAGTTTATTCTGTATGAGGTGGAAGGAAGCAGGGTAACCGTTACAACCTATAAAGATCCCGGGACACGCAGCATGGAAGAAAAGCCATTAGGAAGTGTTACGACTCCCACGGGAGAGATGGTTACAAAGACCAGTGCCTATGCAAGGGTGGACTTTGATTTAAATAGTCTGATTACCACAGGGAGCATAAGGAAAAGCCGGGATATTTACTGTACGCTAAAGATCAATTAGAGGAGGAAGTTTATGTTTGAAAAGAAAGTGAAGGAAACAAAGGAAGTTACGAAGAAGGGTAAGAAAGCCCCGGAAAAGAAGGGGATCCTTGGGATCATTTTGGTGCCGCTTTTACTGACGGTGGTACTTGTGGGAGCAATCTATCTGCTTATGGGGAAGTTATCCGAAAATGAAATTTTGTTAAGTGATGTGGTGGTGGCAAAGGATAGCCTCCGGATAAATGCCTACATCACCCCGGAGGAAGTGGAGCAGTACTTTGAGGTAAAACAGATGGATGCTTCCCTTGTTACGGATGCTACGGTCACCAGTCTTTCTGACCTTAAGAAGAGGGCATTTTATGTAAAGGTGCCGGTGCCTGCAGGGAAGATCATGTATGTGCAGGATACGGTTTCCACGAATGCGACCCTGGATAAATATTTATCCGGGTATGAGGTAACCAGCATTTGTGTCTCTAATTTTGACAGGGCGGTGAACGGTCGTATCAGGGAAGGAGATGTTATTGATATTTATGCGGTGGATAAGGCGACCGATGAACTTACCCTGTATGCACAGGATGTCTATGTGGCTGCAGCTTATGATTCATCCGGGAATGAACTTGCGACAGACGAGGGAGTGGCGGTAGCCTTTACAATCTGGGTGAAGGAAGCCGAAGTGGAAAAAGTGAATCAGGCGATCAACTTTGGAGAGATCCAGATTTACAGGAAATAGTGAAAACCTCTCACATTTATGGTATGATAAACCTAAGTGTGGGAGGTGTTTTTATGTTCTGTCTAAATTGTGCAAAACAGATCGGGGACATAACCAAAAACAGGATATGTCCGTATTGTGGATACGAGCAGTACAAGCTGGAAGACGTACAGGCTGGGATAGAGTATGCAAAACGGAAAAGTAAGGAGAACAGGAATAAGGGATTTTCGGAGGAAGAGATCCTGGCACTGGGATTATATCCGAAAGACGAAGCCTACAAAATGAGCCTGATATCAAGGATATTGGGGAAAAAGTAGTTTAGGGAAAAGAAGAAATATAAACGTGTATTTTTGTTAAGAGGGAGTGAAAATATATGACAGAGAAACAAATAACAGAAGAGATTTTGAGATATCTTAAAGATAAGTCCTATAATTATGCTGCTTTAATTGATGGTGAATGGGGAAGCGGAAAGACTTTCTTTGTTAATAGAACACTTACAAAAGCAATTAAAGGGCAGGAAGAAAAACTAAAAACGAACAGAAGTGTAAAATATATTTCCTTATATGGATGTAAGAACATGACAGATGTGCTGGAAAATGTCGCATGGTCTTTTGCGGAAGATGCTCGTAAAAAAATTCAAAGAAAAATGAAATGGGGAGCCACTGCAGAAAAAGTAACTGGTAATCTTGTACATTCGTCTCAAAAAATAGGAAATGTTATCATGAAAAAATTTTTATCAGAAGAATCTTTATATAAGATTTCTACTGATTGGTTAAATCTAGGCAGCTTCATCTTTATATTTGATGATCTGGAGCGTTGCGACTGTCCAATAAATGAAGTATTGGGATTTCTCAATGAGTTAGTAGAACATGAAAATACAAAGGTAATAATTATTGCAAATGAAAATGAATTGTCGGATATGGCTGAAACACAGTATTTGGAATTGCAATATTATTTAACATTAGACGATAGAATTCAATGGCCGAAATCAGATATAATCAACACATGGACGAGCTATAATAGAAATTCAACAAGGCTCTCTCTTCGTGAAATGGAAAGGCGTAGAAAATTACTTTTTCCAGCAGCAGAAGGAAATGATAATTATTGTAGAATTCGGGAAAAAGTTATTGGTGTAACATTAAAATATGATCCCAATATACCGGAAATTATCTCGCAAATTATAGATGCATCAAATTATGAGAACTCTATAAAGGAACTGCTACGGGCAAAAAAAGTATCATTTGAGTCTACGATGGAGTATTATCACCATAGAAATCTTAGGACTTTTCAATTTTTTCTTTCAAAAGTAACATATCTTTTGGAACAACTGAAAAATATAAATATTGAGCAGGATTATTATGACATAATATGTAATCAGGTGATTTCTGAAACTTTTACGCAGGCTGTAAAATTTAAGTCAAATTATCAACCACCAAAAGAAGATTATCCTTGGTTAATAACTAAGCAAGATACAGATTTCCTTAGCATAAAACAATATGTAGAAACGGGAACATATGATGAAGAATATGCGAATGAAGTTCAGAAATTTCAAAATGAGTTGAAAGCAAATATTTCTTCTGACGATCCCTATAATTTATTGCATCGACAATATTATTATCAGACACAAGCATGGTGTGAAGAACAACTTGAAAAAATATTGAAACAGTTAGAGAGTAATAAGTATCCGATATCTTTTTATGGAAAAATAATAGCTACGATTCAGAGATTGATAAATTTGGGATTTGATGAAGAATACATGAACCGTACGAAAAAAATGATGCTTGCTAATATTTCTAAAGCTGATAAAGAAAACTTAATTGATCCCAAAGATGTGTGGTTTATTGAGGAAAGTGAATTTAAGGAGAAAGTAATTGCGATTATTACAGACATTAATGAAGCTATAAAGAATCGTAGTGAGGTAGCGAGTAGAGAAAGCGTAACAGATATATTGTCGGAGCCTGACTGGCTCGATAAACTTGATAGATATATCAACCCTACTGGCCTTCAGTATATTCAAGATATGCATGTATTTTCAAAGGCTCCAGCAAAGCAATGGCTTAAAAACATACATGAAGCTTCGCCTAGAGATATAGATGATTTTCGAGAAATCCTTAGTGAATTATATCCAAATAGTGTCAGACGAAAAAGCTATTTTAAAGATGCAGACACAATTAAGGCTATTATTGAAGGATTAAAGAAAATGGAAGAGGAGGATTTGATTAAGAAAGCGTGCACTGGATGGTTGTGTGCACAATTTGAGGAGATTGTGAAAATACATGAGCCTCAAGTTGAACAGGAAACAGAATAGATATTGTTTTGAATTCATAAGGAAGGTAACATTTTCTATGCCACCTTCCTTATGAACGTATAGAATATATTGCGTGTATAATATTTGGAAATAAGGAATTTAGGAAAATGTTCTCTTTTGTGAGTAAAATTTCCGCAGAGAATAGCGTCTGTAACTAATAATCTGTTCCGGTGAAAAGCAGGTGATATATTCACAAGCATTGACATGGATAATTTCCTCTAATTTTTGGCGAACATAATCAATCAGTTCATCATGGCTCATAATATGTTCATTTTTATCTATTGCATCTAGTAATTGGCAGCTCATTTGATAACCAGCATCTTGATCCCATAAGTGATCATCAAAAACAATTTCATCTAAAATGATATCAAATAAAGATAAAATTTTAGCCTTTAGGACTTTAACTTCCGCAGGTTTGGAATTATAAAAAATATTATGATCGGAACCTTTAATATTGATAAGGGAACTGTCTAAAAAGGATAACTCTTCAATAAGGCTAGAGAACTCTTCTAAGTGCCCCGATTTTGATATCGCATTAATTAAAAAACAAAAACCTGGCATAAACTGACTGGTGTTACGGGTTATGAGCGAAATAGAACGGTCATTAATGCCGGTTATTTCTGATATGGCTTGCATCGAACACTTTGGAGAATTAATTTCGCCTATCAGATAAGAAATATCAACATCAAAAATTTTAGCCATTTTATATAGTAAATCTACAGAAGGTAGATAAGGATTACTTTTACGAAGATGATGCTTTAAACCATCTAAGGAAATTCCAAGTTTGTCAGCAACTTCTTGCTGAGTGTATCCCTTTTCTTTGCAACATTTCTTAAAATTTTCTCTAAAAAGTGTATTTAAACTACCCATAATTGAATAACACATAGCCTCCTGTGTATTTATATGCGATTGTACTACACTATAAGAAATAATACAATATTACTAAAGGAATTAAACGGAATAGAAATGCGGGTAGAGAGGAGTAAAATGAAAAAATTAATATTCTTGTTGAAATGTAGTTTTGAATGATGTATATTATAAGCAAGAACAAACATACGTTCGATTAACACAATAGGATCATCCAAGAGAAGTATTTACGCTACGATCCCACCCTCCTTTGAGGTGTAGCAAAAGCTGATTGAGGATACCGCAAAGCTGCGGTTTTCTTTCCCTTTACCGCATCCAGTTCATTTATTTATGTGTTGGAGGTGTGAAATGCAACAGGTAGAAAGTGGTATGGTGGTATGTTGTCCCAAGTGCGGGGCAACAGCAAGTGTCAGCAAAATTGGTATTGAAAACTTTGCCTGCAGGAAATGCTCGGCGAAGTTTGGAGCATGGGTTGTCAATGGATTTGCTGTGGTCTTTGAAAATAATGGATCTGATGGAGAAGATGATCTAAAGAGATTTCAGAAATGCCAGCAAAAAATACAGATGCTTCATGATTTAAGTAAAAACTGAATATTGAGAGATATTCCATGACGGATATAGCAGCAAACAAGACTGCAGAATCGGTGGAAATATTGAGAGTTTGTTAAGAGTAAAGCACTTAAGACGGCAAATATGCAGACCTTCACAGAAGGCTGCAAGCCGGTTAAGGATAGTAGAGCCTGCAAAACGGAGTAGACCAGATAGGTCGAACTGTTTTGCAGGCTTTTTTTGCGTACTCCGTTTTGCGGCTCACCCGGAGGAGGGGTGAGGATATGCGGAGTACTTATAGAGTCATAAGTTTTTCTTCGTTTTAGAAAAATTCGTCTTCCGGAAGTTTCGGAATAGCCCAGCACCTGGGCCACTAACCTTCAGGAGGACGAAGAAATGAAGAAAGAATTATTATTTAGTGAAACCAAAGAATCTAAAAAAGAGTATCTGTCCCGTATGGCAATTCTGCTTGATATTATCAGAAATTTCCCGGATTTGAAAGCATCGCATCCGCTGTTAATGACGATGGATGATACCGACGCAAAAGAATTTGAAAACTACCTTTGCATTGTGGTGTATAAGGATGTAGAACGGACAGCTAAGACGGTAGCTGCAAACAATTCCTTATTAGATTATAAGGACGTTATTTTCAGCTATCTGATTATGGATGTTATTTCTAATCTTCACAAATATAACAACCCGGCATATATGGGATATGCAGAAGGGTATTCTTTCGATAGCTTTATCAGAGCATATACAAAAAACGCAGTAAGGCAGGCTATCTCTGAAAAGACGGGATTAAATAAGCACCAGCTGGCAAAGGCAAATCATGTGAAAAAGACGATCCGTCTGGTAGCGCTTGCTAAGAATATCAGCATAGACTGTGTGACGGTCGATGATATTTTTGCGTATCAGGGCAAAGTAGGTGACAGCCTGTGCCTGAAAAAGGAAGCCCTCAGCGAAGTTCTTGGATATATGAATACACCGGTACATAATGACGGAATGGAAGAATTTGATGTTCCGTATATGGACTCAGACTATGAAGAATCAGAAAAGAATGAGACAAAGGAATTACTGAGAGTATTCTTTGATGACCTGCGTGGTGCACAGAAGTATATATTTTTGCAAAGATGCCAGGCGAAAGAAGAAGGCGCTACGGTAAAGCAGATGGCAAAGGATGAAAGACTGATTGCTCTTTGCCTGTTAGATGAAGTTTGTAAAAGGAACATTACGGTTGGTAATTTGTCTATCATGAGACCCAAGGGGAAGTTGGATGCACCGCAGATAGAGGAAGTATATGAAAATGTACAGTATGTAAAACTGGAATTCATTGACTATATGTACAGGGATGCAAAGAAGAGACTGATAGGATATATTAGAGATCATGGACTTAGACAGCAGGATCTGGAAGGATGTCTTGGCGATCTCTTGGATGAGGAATGGGATAAGATAAAATGCTAAAAACTTTTGGAACACTTTTCCTATCATATTATAGTAAATAATATAAAAGGAGGCAATGTAATGCTTAAAATTCAGAGAATGAGATATGGAGCAGCGAGTGCACAAATGTATAAGATAGGATTATTCAGGAAAGAGGAAACTGGCTTAATACAGATTAGACATGATATGGGTAATACATATCGTATACAGCAATTTATGACGATTACAACGCAAAGGAGGAAGGGAATCGGACGAAAATTGCTTAAAGCAATGGTAAAAGAGATAAGAAGAAATGGGGGGACAACTATTATAGTGTATCCTTGTCCCGAGTCATATTCTAATGAAGATATGGTTGCTATTGAGGAATTGTATGCGATATACAAAAAAATGGGATTTGCCTTTGTGGATGAAAATGCCGATATATCAAAATGTAATCAAAAAATGTATATGACAATCTCATAGAGCGATTATTTGTAAAAGTGCTTTGGCTATACAGTCAAAGCACTTTTGACGTCTGATTGACGTTAGGTAATTTTTGAGATTGACGTCAGAATGACATTAGGGAAAGCAATCAAATACACTAACTATATTGTGTTTTGTGTAAGAGTGGAGGATTTATCATATTGTTTGGAATAGGGCACAGATAATCGTGGTACTGGTGGGTCTTGTAGTGATCTTTAAAGAAAAGATTACGGAGATCGTTAATTCTATTTTCAGTAAAATTACCAGCCAGACGAAAAAAATATAAGAGCATGACCTTATGAAAGAAAACGGATACATGACAATATATCTTGCGCTTACACTTGGTGTGATGATTTCACTGTGCCTTGCGTTGATAGAAGGTTGCCGGTACCGGGGGATCTGCCTGGAAACAGAATGTGTTATGGACATAGGAATGGATAGTATTCTGGCGGAATATCACAGAGAGTTATTCGCACAGTATAATCTTTTCGCAGTAGATTGTTCCTATGGAACCGTGCATGGGACGACAAAATTGACAGAAGAACACCTTCTGGAATATATGAATCACAATTTTTCACTGGAAGATATTTTCCTCGATAAATTTCTGTATCGTGATTTTTTTGCGCTGGAAGCAGAAAAAGCAGAAATGACAAAGGCTGCTTTTGTGACCGATGGGGATGGAGAAGTCTTTCGCAGAATGGCGGTGGACGCAATAGAAGATGATGTCGGCATCGGACTTTTGCAACAGATAAAAGAATGGGTGAAGACCATAAAATCCCGTGGACTGTTGGAACGCAGTGTAGAAGAAGAAAAACAGACCGTGGATGCGCAGATCCGGGAATACGACGGAAGAGAAACGGCTGACGGAAAAGTAATTCATATCGAAAATCCCACAGAGGCATTGGAGGAAAAAAAGAAAAGCGGAATACTTTCACTGGTGCTTCCCGAAGAAGAGATTTCAGATCGCAGAATAGAAACAGAACAATTCATAGAAGCGAGAGAGGAACGAGATCAGATCAATCGGGGAAATATTGCGCTACAATCCCAGACGGAATGGGAAAAAGAGAAGGAAAGAATATTATTTCATGAGTATCTGCTGAAATATATGGGAAGGTATAGTACTGAGAAAAAAACCAGTCCGATGTGGTATCAGGTGGAATATATCATCGCAGGAGAAGAAAGTGACCGGGAAAATCTTCGTTATGTGATAAACAGGATATTTGCGATCAGGGAAGCCGCAAATGCCGCTTATTTGTTCGGAAGTGAAGAAAAATATGCGGTTGCGGAAGTTTTGGGTGAAGCGCTGGCAGCAGTTATGATGGTTCCGGAAATAGGAGAATTGTTTACAATCTCATTGATACTTGGGTGGGCATTTGCGGAGAGCGTGTATGATGTCAGAACAATGCTTGCCGGAGACAAAATACCTTTACTGAAAAGTGACAGCACCTGGCACTGTGGATTACAGACGATATTACAGGGAAACCTGACGGATGAGGGACGTTCCGGAGATGCGGATGCTGTGACGGATCTGGGTTATGAGGACTATCTGAGAATATTTTTGCTACTTTGTGATGAAAGAACCGTCACCTACAGAGCAATGAATATTGTGGAGCAGGATATCAGAGTTACCCCCGGAAATCAGAACTTTTGTCTGGATGCATGTATTGCGGAACTTCAAATGAATGTAAAGGTGAAGAGCCGATATGGATATAGTGTTGAGATAGAACGCCAGAAATCCTATATAACGTCCTTCGAAGCGGCGACGGGTATGTCGGAGTAAAAAGGAGGTGGGCGGTGATGTCCTCTTTATGGGAACAATGCAAAACAACTATGAAACAAAAACACATGAGACCTTCTCCGAAAATAAGAAATATTCTTAACCCATGTAAAAAAATTCTCCCCGCAAAATTATCATTAGTCATTGAATACATAAAGAGGATATCACTGCCCATGCTCCAAAGGACCTGCGTCAGGGGAAGTATGACGGTAGAAGCAGCGCTGGTGCTGCCCCTGTTTTGCTTTTTTGTGATTTCTATGGGTAATGCCATAGAAATCATAAGGCTGCACGGAAATCTGGAAGTGGCATTGTGGAATGCCGGGCGGCAGATCGGTGTCTACGGTGCATTACCGGAGGGGCAGCAGGGTTCTGCAGATCACAGACTGGAGGCAGTTGCCGTATCTTATACTTATGTCAAGGAACAGATCGAAGAACAGCTGGGAGAGGAATATCTGGAAATGTCACCTTTGGACGGAGGAAGTGATGGATTACAGTTCTTGGAGAGCAATATTGAAGGTGACATTTATACAATCAATATGACTTATAGGATTGTGGGAATATCTCAACTGTCAGGATTCAAAAAATTTCGAATGGCCAATCGTTATTATGGCCATATGTGGAACGGGTATGAAATTCCGGAGGCGGAAGACGAAGAGTATATATATGTTACGGAAAACGGTAGAGTATATCATACGAACAGAGAATGTACGCACATTCGGCTATCCGTCCGTGTGGTGGAAGCGACAGAGGCTCTGCGGGAGTACAGACCATGTGAAAAATGCACAGACAAAATACCGCATCCGACAGGAGGACTGCTATTTTTCGTTTCGGAAAACGGAGAATGTTATCACAGCCGGCGGGATTGTCCCGGATTAAAACGGACAGTAAAAAAAATTCCCAAAGAGGAAGCTTTCAAATATGAAGTGTGTAGCAGATGCAGGGGAAACAATTCGAAAGATAGGTAAAACAAAATGGTATTTTGGGTGGAAAAAATCATATGGAGTGTTTATCTCGGAAAAATAAGCCTGTGTGATATTCGGAAAAGAACAATTCCGGTATGGCTGCTGTTTTTAGGAAGCTTACTTGTCATAACAGATATCTGCATAATGGGCTGGAAAACAGGGATTATTGTAGAAATGGTACCGGGGATAATATTGCTTCTACTGACAAAGATGACGGAAGCAATCGGCATGGCGGACGGCATTGTATTGATCCAGTTGGGAAGTATATGCAGAGATGGACAGGCATTGCTTATATTTTGTCTGAGCCTTATTTATATATTTCTGTATTCTATGATTCTTTATATGTTTAGACGGGATCGAAAAAGGCGTATTCCGTACATTCCTTTTTTATTTTTGGCTTATTTAACCACCTGGATGATATAAAACCGGAGGAAATGTAATTATGAAAAAAGAGTCTGATGCGTATTTTACAGTGGAAGCTGCAATTCTTTACCCGATAATTCTGTCAGTTATTTTATTAATGACCTATTTGTTACTTTTTCAATATGACAGATGCCTGTTGGAACAGGATATAGGAAAAGCGACCGTTCTCAGCGGAAGTAAGTGGACACTCACAAAAGAGCAGCTGAATGACTATATGCAGAAGAAAGCATTGCATTTTGACGAGGAGAAATATATTGCGTGGGAAAATGAGGACCCATTGTGGAATCTGGAAAAAAACGATGTCATTCTTGAAAAAGCAGGACGACTCAGATATCCTTTTGCCGGTATGGGAACGCAAGAAAAATATTGGAGTGCCAAAGCTTCTTTTCAAGTGGATAGGATTTCGCCGGTATTTTGGCTGAGAAGAAGCAGAAATGCACAGAACAAAAGGGATAATACGGAAGAAAATAATTAAGAAGGGAAAGTTTAGCTATGATAAATACAGAATATATTCGAAGCCTGAATGCAAACTATGAAAGAATGACTCTGGGAGAAAAGCCAGAGGAAAAAAGATATCAATATTGTATGATCAGCCGGGGAGGAATCAAGGGATTGCTCCCATGCAGCCTGCGATATATTGATGGAAATGCCTATCTGTATTATGACATTACATCTAGACAGAATATAGCACAGCTTTTTGATAAAAAGGTGATAAACAGACAGTGGCTGACTGATTTTTTGTGGAGCATGAGAAGAGTCCGACAGGAAATGTCCCGTTTTTTATTGGAGGAGAGCAATATCGTATGGTTTCCGAATCATATCTATCAGGATTTGGAAAAGAATGATTTCTATTTCATATACATTCCTTATTGCAGGCAGGAGACCGGTTTTCATGAATTACTGGAATACCTGATAGAACATATTGATTACCAGGATGAAGAAATGGTGGAATATTTGTATAAGGCATATGAACAGTATGAGACGGCCGGAGAAGTGTATCTGCAGCAGAAAATTTATGAAGATGCGGAATGCCTGCGGATCTCCGGAATCGATCCGACAGAACATACAAAAGAGGAAATGATACAACAAAAGACGGAGGATATTTTGCCGGCAGAAGAAAAAATAGAGAATAAACGGGAAGAAAATCGAACGACAGGTGAGAAAAAGAGTTTATTTGCATTATGGGAAAACCGCAAAAAGAAAGAGAAACAAGAAAGGGAAAATTATAGCAGAAATCTGCAACTGACCATGAACGGATATGCGGTAGCAGAGGAAACGGCATATGAAGAGGAAGATATGGGTCGGACTGTATATATGGGAGAACAGTCGGCAATGCGTGAAATAAAACATCGATTGTTGACGGAAGAAGGATCACTGATCGCAACATTGGACCAGGAAGCTTATACAATAGGCAAGAAAAGGGGAGAGGCGGATCTGGTACTGGAGGATCTGTCGATCAGCAGACTTCATGCCAGAATTGTAAAAGAAGAAGACGGATATTATCTGGAAGATATGAATTCTACGAATGGAACTTTCAAAAACGGGCTTCGCATGCAGCCTTATGAGAAAAGAAAATTGGAAGAGGGTGATGAGATAACCTTTGGAAAAAGGACATTGGTATACCGTTGATATAAGTATGACATCCTTTTGGTTGACGCAATGCCGGAAACAGTGGTACATTTTAGATATTGATATTAAGGATGATCATTTCCGGAGGAACAGGATAGATGCAAAAAAGACAGAACCTTCCTATTGTGTGCGGAACACTTGTGGTAATCAATGTTATTGTGTATCTGATATGTACTTTTACGGGGGATCTGTTATATAATATAGGCGAACTGGACGCAGTAGCTGTGTTGCGGTATGGGGAGTATGGAAGAATTTTATCATCCACCTTTTTACATGCGGGCATAGAGCACCTTTTTAATAATATGGTAATCCTGTTTTTTCTGGGAGCAATGATAGAAAAAGTAACAGGGCATTTACAGTTTTTGATTCTGTATTTATTATCCGGGATCGGCGCCAATATTTGTTCTCTGATTTATAAGGTGATAGCAATGGAAAGAATTGCTTCGGTAGGGGCGAGCGGTGCGATTTTCGGCTTGGACGGAGTGTTGTTGGCATGGATTTTACTGGATCGGAGATCTATGCCGGATGTTACACCCAAACGAGTAATACTGATGATCGCGTTATCTCTTTATAATGGATTCACGGCGCAGAACGTGGACAATGCAGCGCATGTGGGCGGGCTTTTGACCGGTTTCCTGGCAGGGGCATTGCTCTGTATGATAAGAAAGCAAAAAAGAAATCGAGAGGTGTAGACTTGAATATCAATATCTATTACGGAGGACGGGGGATTATTGATGATCCTACCATTTATGTCATCAACAAAATGCAGGAAGTCCTGGAGGAGCTGCGTGTACACGTGGAGCGGTATAACCTCTATGACGGCAAGACCAACATTACAACATTGCCGCAGACGCTAAAAGAAGCAGACGGTATTATCCTGGCAACTACGGTGGAATGGTACGGTATTGGCGGCTATATGCAGCAATTTCTGGATGCCTGCTGGCTATATGGTGATAAGGAAGCCATTGCCGGTATTTATATGTGTCCGGTAGTAATGTCTACTACATATGGAGAGAGGGAAGGTAAACTGAACCTGGCTACGGCATGGGAGATTCTGGGTGGACTGCCCTGCAGTGGAATCTGCGGATATATAGAGAATACTGTGTCTTTGGAAATGAATGAGCAGTATGGCCATATTATTGAGAAAAAAGCGGAGAACATGTATCGCACCATCAATCAGAAACTGGCCAGTTTTCCGGCCAGTAATAAGGTGATGAGACAGAAAATTACAATTCCGAAATCCATTAATCTTACGCCGCAGGAGACGGAGCAGCTGTCGGAGTATGTGTCGGATGACAGTTATGTGCAGAGGCAGAAAGAGGATATTCAGGAGCTTACCAGCATGTTCCGTGGAATGCTGGATAATAACGGAGCAGATGGTGAAGAAGAATATCTCAGTGAATTTAAGAAGGCATTTGTTCCACAACCGGGTTTTGAAGCAATTTATACTATTATAATAGAAGAAAAGAAAGCACCTATGTGGATTGCAGTGAATGGGACCTCTGTGGAATGCGGCTACGGAGAAACCGAAAAACACGATGTTGAGATGTCTATGAACCGAGCTGCAATGGAAGATATTATAAATGGAAGAATGACTTTTCAGAGAGCATTTATGTCCGGCGTTATGCAGCGCATGAAAGGGGATTTCCGTATTTTGAGAACCTTGGATCAGGCATTTCCGTTTGAGGAAAAGGATAGATAAACAGATAGGAGCGAGAAAGATGAAAAAAGAGGATTGTATTTTCTGTAAAATTGCGAATGGAGATATTCCTTCCAAAACATTGTACGAAGACGAAGATTTCAGAGTAATTCTGGACCTTGGACCGGCAACAAAGGGTCATGCTCTTATTTTACCCAAGGAGCATGCGGATAACTTATATGAATTGCCGGATGAGACAGCATCGAAAGTATTTGTCCTTGCGAAGAAGCTTGCGATAAAAATGAAGGAAAAACTGAACTGCGACGGCTTGAATATTGTTCAGAACAATGGAGAAGCAGCTGGACAGACAGTACAGCATTTTCATATGCATCTGATTCCCCGCTATGTGAATGACGGACAGAAGATTTTATGGACACCGGGAGAGAGCACACCGGAAGAACTGGAAGAGGTTCGCAGAACAATTACAGAATAACATGGTGAGAGTATGAGAACAGTAGATGTGAGCGTTTTAACGCAAAATATCAGTGAAATGTGTATCGAGGCCAATCATTATCTGTCGGAAGATATGAAGACTGCTTTTACCGAGGCACAAAATCGGGAACAGGCTCCTTTAGGCAGACAGATTCTGAGTCAGCTACAGGAAAATATGGAAATTGCAGAGAAAGATATGATTCCTATCTGCCAGGACACCGGTATGGCCGTGGTGTTTTTGAAAGTAGGTCAGGACGTTCATTTTGTAGGCGGAAATGTGGAAGATGCTGTGAACGAGGGAGTTCGCCGCGGATACGTGGATGGATATCTGCGTAAATCGGTGGTAAGAGATCCGATTTATCGTGAAAATACCAGGGATAATACACCGGCAATCATTCATTACAGTATTATTCCCGGAGACCGCATTACTGTCACTGTTGCACCGAAAGGTTTTGGAAGTGAAAATATGAGCCGGGTGTTTATGCTGAAGCCGGCGGATGGAATAGAAGGTGTGAAAAACGCAATCCTTACTGCCGTAAAGGATGCCGGACCGAATGCTTGTCCGCCGATGGTGGTGGGAGTGGGTATCGGTGGCACTTTTGAAAAATGTGCTTTGCTGGCGAAGGAGGCTCTGACCAGACCGATTGATAAACACTCTGAGATCCCTTATGTAAAAGAACTGGAGGAAGAGATGCTGGAGAAGATCAACAGAACCGGCATAGGTCCCGGTGGATTGGGAGGGACAACAACAGCACTTGCGGTAAATATTAACACATATGCAACCCATATTGCCGGATTACCGGTTGCGGTAAATATATGTTGCCATGTGAACAGACACGCAGTCAGAGAAATCTGATATCCCGGATGAAAAAGCAATGGAGAAAACAGTATGGACAGATACGTAAATGTACCACTTAGTGAGAAAGATGCCCACTCATTAAAGGCGGGGGATTATGTATATTTAACAGGCACAATATATACGGCAAGAGATGCAGCGCACAAGAGAATGCAGGAGACTCTGGACAGAGGAGAAGAACTTCCGCTGAAAATGGAAAATAATGTGATCTATTATATGGGACCGTCTCCTGCCAGAGAGGGCAGACAAATAGGATCTGCAGGACCGACCACAGCCAGCAGAATGGATAAGTATGCACCGAGACTTCTTGATCTTGGACTGAAAGGAATGATCGGAAAGGGAAAAAGGTCAAAGGAAGTGGCGGATGCGATCGTTCGCAACGGAGCTGTTTATTTTGCTGCAGTAGGAGGCGCAGGCGCATTATTGTCAAAGTCAATTACCTCGTCGGAAGTGATTGCTTATGATGATCTGGGCACAGAAGCTATTCGTAGATTGACGGTCAACAATTTCCCGGTAATCGTAGTCATTGATGCACAGGGTAATAATCTATATGAGACGGCGACGAAGGAGTATTGCCGGGAGTGAGGCAACTGGAGATAACATATGTACAGAATTATATTAATGGTAGTAAGACTTTTTTATAAAGTACCGTATTATCTGATGCGTATCTGGTGGTTGGGAACCCGGAAGAACTTCAATCTGGAAGAAAACTATGCATTTATTAAAAAAGTAACTAAGGCAGCCAATCGGGCCGGAAGAGTAAAAATAGAAAGCTATGGGCTGGAAAATATTCCCAAAGAAAATGGTTTTATTTTTTTTCCGAATCATCAGGGAATGTTTGATGCGCTTGTTTTTCTGGAATCCTGTCCGGTTCCTTTTTCTGTGGTATATAAAAAGGAAGTCAGTAACGTAATACTGTTAAAGCAGGTATTTAAGGCTTTGCATGCAATTGCAATAGACAGAGAAGACATTAAACAGTCTCTTCAGGTAATCAATCAGATGACCGAAGAAGTAAAGAAGGGAAGAAACTTTCTGATTTTCCCGGAAGGAACCAGAAGTCGCATGGGGAATCAGCTGCTTCCGTTTAAGGGAGGGACATTCAAAAGTGCGGTCAGGGCTAAATGCCCCATTGTTCCCTGTGCTCTGATTGATTCATACAAACCTTTTGATGAAAAGTCCATAGCCCCGGTAACTGTAAAATTGATTTATCTGAAACCGATCTGCTATGAAGAATATAAACAATTAAAGACTCCGGAAATTGCAGATCTTGTAAAATCCAGGATTGAAGAAGCTATTAAAGAATATTTATAAACAATATCTACAATTAATAAAAAAAGCAATTGACAAACACATAGACCTTATGTATAATAATTTTTGCGTCACGAAATGACGCCAATAACATATTGGTAGAGACGATTTTCAGATTATGGAGAAATACTCAAGAGGCTGAAGAGGCGCCCCTGCTAAGGGTGTAGGTCGGGCAACCGGCGCGAGGGTTCAAATCCCTCTTTCTCCGTTTACTACCAATAGGAAGTAAGAGAAGAATCTTAAGAGATTGAGATTTCTTTTTTTACGCCTTTTATGCCATTGTAAATGCTTTGAAAAATAAATGTAAAAAGTTGTTGACAAAGCAGGAAACAATATGGTAGTATGAAAATCCACCGCAGAAACGAAGGTTTTTCGGTTGGAAAAAAGATTTGAAAAAATCAAAAAAGTTGTTGACAAACGAAAGCGGTCATGATAAGATATCAGAGTTGCCGCTGAGAACAACAGCAACAAAAGAATCACTGATCTTTGACAAATAAACAGTAATGCAACCCTGAAAATTCCAAGATTTTCAGAAAAATGAATTGCGAGATTCAAGAACAAGCAGATCGATGAAAAAGATCGAGAAGCTACCCGAATTAACAGTAAACAATGCCAGATAAAACTGGCAGGACACAAACACCATTTTAACATGAGAGTTTGATCCTGGCTCAGGATGAACGCTGGCGGCGTGCCTAACACATGCAAGTCGAACGGAATTTACATGAAGCCTAGCGATTGTAAATTTAGTGGCGGACGGGTGAGTAACGCGTGGGTAACCTGCCTTGTACTGGGGGACAACAGTTGGAAACGACTGCTAATACCGCATAAGCGCACAGCTTCGCATGAAGCAGTGTGAAAAACTCCGGTGGTACAAGATGGACCCGCGTCTGATTAGCTGGTTGGTGAGGTAACGGCCCACCAAGGCGACGATCAGTAGCCGGCCTGAGAGGGTGAACGGCCACATTGGGACTGAGA